>Ga0190273_10000135_pt1 | contig 38828 bp, 34 predicted proteins | sample Popmic504IS_FD_134513 | JGI IMG/M metagenome (GOLD analysis project Ga0190273, IMG submission 134513) | Populus adjacent soil microbial communities from riparian zone of Shoshone River, Wyoming, USA - 504 IS | ecosystem: Environmental > Terrestrial > Soil > Riparian zone > Trees stand | place... | reverse complement strand
GGCGTGCCCACCGCCTCCGCGATGGCGGCAAGCGGCACGTCCTCGCAATGGAGCTCGCCCCCCCGGAGCTCGAAGTGGTTCATTGCGGATTGGCGTATGGGTCCGGCAGCGCGCCTTGCGGGGCCACTTCGCCCGGGTTGGACGGCAGGCCTTCGATCGGCAGGGTGCGCGGCGGCGCGGGATCGACGTCACGGTTATAGGGGCTCTGGCGGTTCACCGCGCCTTCTGATCCCGTGCGCGCGTCGCCGTTGTCGTCGCGCTGCTGGCCGGTGGCGGTGGTGTTTGAGCCGGCGTTCATCGCCGTGCCGGCGGGCAGCGGCCGTTCGAGGTCGCCCAGGCGACCGCAGCCGGCGAGCGCCGTGCTGGTCAGAAGGAGTGAGAGAGCGAGAGCCTTGGTCATCCGAGAATTTCCTTCCAACGCGCGATCTGGGCCCGGACCTGGGCGGGGGCGGTACCGCCGTAACTCGTCCGGGAGGCGGCCGAGGCGGCGGGGGTCAGCACCGAGTAAACGCCCCGCGTGATCCTCGGGTCCAGCGTTTGCAGCTCGGCGAGCGGCAGCGCGGGCAGGTCGCAGCCCAGCTGCTCGCAGCGCTTCACGGCCGAGCCGGTGATGTGGTGGGCGTCGCGGAACGGCATGCCGAGCTCGCGCACCAGCCAGTCGGCGAGGTCGGTGGCGGTGGAGAAGCCCGCGCCGGCGGCCGCCGCCATGCGCTCGGTGTTCGGCTCCAGGTCGGCGATCATCCCCGCCATCGCTAGCAGGCTGAGTTCCAGCGCGTCGAAGGCCTCGAAGGTGGGGACCTTGTCCTCCTGCATGTCCTTCGAATAGGCGAGCGGCAGGCCCTTCATGACCATGGTCAGGGCGGTCAGCGAACCCATGATCCGCCCGACTTTGGCGCGGACCAGCTCGGCCGCGTCGGGGTTCTTCTTCTGCGGCATGATCGAGGAGCCGGTGGTGAAGGCGTCCGACAGCTGCACGAAGCCGAACTGCGGCGTCATCCACAGCACGATCTCTTCGGCCAGCCGCGACAGGTGGGTGGCGCAGATGGTCGCCGCCGCCAGCGCTTCCAGCGCGAAGTCGCGGGCCGAGACGCTGTCCAGCGAATTGGCGGTGGGCTCATAGAAGCCGAGCGCTTCGGCGGTCGCCTGCCGGTCGATGGGAAAGGGCGAGCCGGCCAGCGCCGCGGCGCCCAGCGGGCACTCGTTCATCCGCGTGCGGGCGTCAGCGAAGCGCGAGGCGTCGCGGCCGAACATCTCGACATAGGCCATCAGGTGGTGGCCGAAGGTGACGGGCTGGGCCGGCTGCAGGTGGGTAAAGCCGGGCATCAGGGTGTCGGCGTGCGCCTCGGCCTTGGTCAGCAGCGCCTTCTGGAGGCCGGCGAGTTGCGCGCCCGTGCGGTCACATGCCTCCCGAACCCAGAGCCGAAAATCGAGCGCTACCTGGTCGTTGCGCGACCTGGCCGTGTGCAGCCGCCCCGCCACCGGGCCGATCAGCTCGCGCAGGCGCGCCTCCACGTTCATGTGGATGTCTTCGAATTCCTCCCGGAAGGGGAAGGTCCCGGCCTCGATCTCGCCTTCGATGGCGTCGAGGCCTCTCTGGATTTCGGCTTCGTCGGCGGCCGAGATGACGCCGACCTTGGCCAGCATCTCGGCATGGGCGCGCGACCCGGCGAGGTCGTGTTTGGCCAAGCGCTTGTCGAAGCCGGTGGAGACGTTGATCGCCTGCATCAGCTCGGCGGGCTTGCCTGAGAAGCGGCCGCCCCACATAGCTTGCCCCGCGTTCGATCCCGGAGCTTTGGAGGCGTTGTCGGTCATATGAGCGAGGTCCAGGCGGGCGATCGGCGGCCCGGTATCATCCGGTGGGCCATGGCAGTCCTCGCCCTGGTGGGCGTGGCCGCGGTTCTATACGTCATCGGCGCCGCTTCCTTCAAACCAAAGCAGGCGGCGAGCCTCGGCGACCTAAAGCGTGGGGCGATGGAGAAGCTGGTGGTGACGAGGACGCCGGTCCCCGCGCCCGACATCGACTTCACCGACGCGGCGGGCAAGCCGGTGCGGCTGGCCGACTTCAAGGGTCAGGTAGTGGTGATGAATCTGTGGGCGACCTGGTGCGCGCCCTGCAAGACCGAGATGCCGACGCTGGCCAGGCTCCAGGCCGCCTATGCGGTGCAACCGGTCAGGGTGGTGGCGATCAGCGTCGACCGCGACGCCGATCTCAATCTGGCGACGGCGGAGATCGCCCGCAACGCGCCGCTGAAGCTCTATCGCGACCCCGGCTACAAGATCGCCTTCGGGCTGCAGCCCCGAGCGCAGGGCTTTCCGACCACGGTGATCTATGACCGCAAGGGCATGGAGCGGGCGCGGCTGTCTGGCGGCGCCGACTGGGCCTCGCCCGAGGCGCGGGAGCTGGTCGAGCGGCTGCTCACCGACGGTTAGGGCCCTTTTGGGTTGACCGTCCGGCGGCCTCGTGGGCACTTTTGCCGGGCAATCCTAGCGTTGGGTGAAGCGATCTCCCAGACACCTGAGATTGTTGACCGGTCGCGCCCCGGCGCGGCCAGACTTAGGACCGATTGTCGAAGGAGACACCAGCATGGCCACCGGTACGGTCAAGTGGTTCAATTCCACCAAAGGCTTTGGCTTCATCCAGCCTGAAAACGGCGGCAACGACGTTTTCGTCCACATCAGCGCGGTCGAGCGGGCGGGCCTGACTGGCCTCAACGAAGGCCAGCGCGTCAGCTACGAACTGAAGGAAGAACGCGGCAAGACCGCCGCCGTGGACCTCAAGGCGCTCTAGGCGCTCACGAGGTCTAACATTCACGGGCGCCGGTTCCGCAGGGGATCGGCGCCCGTTTTGTTTCTCCCTTCCCCCTCGAGGGGGGAAGGGGCCGGGGATGGGGGTGAGTGCAGAGAATGGACGCATGAACGCTGTAGGCTCTGAGCCAACTGAGTTCATCACCCAGACTCAGCGGCCACACCCCCACCCCTGCCCCTCCCCCCTTGGGGGGGGAGGGGTTTGGCGCGCCGCAGCCCACTGCGCGACGGCGACGCCGGCCAGCGCCAGCACCGCGCCCGCCGCTTGCATCGGCAGGATGGCCTCGGAGAACAGCATCCAGCCGAGGAAAGCCGCGACGGCGGGCTGGATGAGGACGACGACCGAGGCGGTGGCCGCGGGGAGCCGTCCGAGGGCCCAGGCGATGGAGCCCTGGCCACAGACGTGGACCAGCCCTAGGCCCAGACACGCGCCCCAGCCGGCGAGGCTGGCCGGGATGACGTCCTCGCGCAGCGCGAGCATGGTGATGCCGAGCAGCACGACGCCGACGAGGCTCGACCAGAACATGATCGCCGCCGCACCCTGACTGCCGCGCGCCTGCCGCACCGCCAGGAAGTAGCCTGCGTACCAGAGGGTGGTGCACAGGCCGAGAAGGTCGCCGAGCGGCGGGTTGGCGCCGACGGGCGCGCCGGTGCGGTGGGCCAGTGCGATAATCAGGGCCCCGGCCATGCCCATGACCAGGCCGATGACGAAGGCACGGGCCGGGCGCTCGCGGAACATCCACCAGCCGGCGATGGTCACCACGATCGGCGTCAGGTTGGACAGCACCGTGGCGTTGGCCACCGAGGTCAGCCGGATGCTGTAGTGCCAGAAGGCCAGATCCAGTGAGAAGAACACGCCCGCTATGAAGACGACGCGGTTCGGCCTCGCGCCGCCCACGCCGTTCCGGAACGCCATCGGCGCCAGCAGCGGCATCGCCAGCGCCAGCCGCCAGAAGCCCGCCGCCACCGGCCCGGTCTCGGTCAGCCGCACAAAGATCGGCGTAAAGCCGAGCGCCACGGCGCCGAACACCAGGGCCGCGAGGGCCGATGCGCGTGACTTCGAGTCCATGCCACGTTGTGCTGTGCCGGCCACGGTTTGGGAAGTGTCAGCTGAAACTAACACCGCTCAGCCCCGCGAAAGCGGGGACCCAGGTGTTTTATCGGAGGGCGCGAGGGTTTCAGAAAAAGCCTGGGTCCCCGCTTTCGCGGGGATGAGCGGATCAAGAGAATCCAAGTTCGGCGCGTAGCTGCTCCGGCGTCACGCCGCTCGCCCGCAATTCACGCAGGGTCTCGGCCTTGTCCCGTTTGGCGAAGCGTTTGCCGTCGGGGCCGACGAGCAGGCGGTGGTGACGGTAGGTGGGTTCGGGGAGGCCAAGCAGGGTTTGGAGGAGCCGCTGGATGTGGGGGGCTTCGAACAGGTCTTCACCTCGGATAACGTGGGTGACGCCTTGCAGGGCGTCGTCCAGCACCACGGCGAGGTGGTAGGCGACGCCGACATCCTTGCGGCCGAGCACCACGTCTCCGGCCAGTTCCGGACGCACCTTGATCAGCCCGGTTTCCCCCTCGGGCCCTTCACCTTCTTCTACGAACGTCAGCTGCGCAAACCCACCCACCGCCTTGCGCGCCGCGGTCAGCGACAGCCGCCAGGCGTAGGGCCGGTCCTCGGCCAGCAGCCGTTCTTCTTCCTTGTCCGACAGGGGACCTGCCTTGAACGGCTCGGCCGGCCCGTGCGGGGCGCGGGCCATGTCGTCCATGAGCTCCTTGCGGGTGCGGAAGCACCGGTAGAGCAGGCCGCGGCCGCGCAGCCCGTCCAGCGTCGCCTGGTACTCGCCCAGGTGCTCGGACTGCCGGCGCACCGGCTCTTCCCACTCCAGACCCAGCCAGGCGAGGTCTTCGTAGATCGCCGCCTCGTACTGCGGGCGGCAGCGGGCGGTGTCGATGTCCTCGATGCGAAGGATGAAGCGTCCGCCGGCCTGGCGTGCGGCCTCATGGGCCTTCAGCGCCGAATAGGCGTGGCCCCGGTGCAGGTAGCCGGACGGGGAGGGGGCGAAACGGGTGACGAAGGGGGTGCTCACGCGCCCCTATTACTCGGGCCGGGCGACCCTGGCGAACATTCCAAGGTGGGCGAGGACGGCGCGCAGGAAGTTTTCCTCGCTGCCCAGCTCGGCCTTGAGCGGGATGAACTGGTTGAAGCTCGACATCTCGGCGAGACCGTGGGCGGCGCACCAGGCGGCGATGGTGGCCAGCTCGACGTCCATGTCGGATATGTCCGGCCCGACCAGTTCGCGGAAGGTCTCGCGCACCAGGCAGTAGGCGCTCTCCTCATTGTCGCGCATGTCGTCCGGCAGCGAGTCCTTGTCGCGCGAGCGCTCGTACATGACGCGGTAGAGGGCGGGGTTGTCCCGGGCGAAGCAGACGTAGGCGACGCCCAGCTCAGAGACGACGATCTGGTCCGGCTTCACATGCTTCTTGGCCTGCGACAGCGCCTCGCCGAGCGCGTCCCAGCCCTCCAGCGCCACCGCGTCCAGCAGTTCGCCCTTGTCCTTGAAGTGGTGATAGGGCGCCGCCGGGCTCACCCCGGCCTCGCGCGCCACGGCGCGGAGCGAGAGGGCGCTCGGCCCATCGGCCTCGAGGATGCGGCGGGCGGCGTCGACCAGGCCTCGGCGCAGGTCGCCGTGGTGATAGGGGCGGACTTCGGCAGCTAGGGTCATGGTCGTTTCCTCGGGCTGCTCTCCTGCCTGCACAGGCCTTGCAGCTTCTCTGATGACGGGCACTCTAAAATTATATCCGAACGATGTAAAGATTGATCTTGACGGCGTTCAGATACCTGCTATCTAAGCATCGTCCAGATCGGACAAGCCTTCCTCCCCGAAGGTCAATAGGGGGGCTCCAGACAGGGGCCCAAACTCAAGGATGTGTGTGATGACTGCTCTGCTCCGCTTCGAACGCGCCTTCGACCGTACGGCGACCGTGTTCCTGCTTTTCCTCGGCATGACAACTGCCGGCGCCACCGCGCTGATCGGCTTCTAGCCAGATCACCGCGCCCCACCGCCTCTTGCGAAGAGGCGGTGGGCGGTGTCTGACAGGGGCGTGACAGCGCCCCCCACCAACGCGCCGGACGCGGACCTGATCCGCAAGGCGCGCGACCATCTCGCCGCCGCCGACCCGGCCATCGCCGCCCTCCATGCGGTGACCCCCGAGTTCGAGTGGCGGCTCCGGCCCTCAGGCTTTGCCGGGCTGGTGAAGATGGTGATCGAGCAGCAGGTCTCGGTCGCCGCGGCCGCCAGCATCTGGCGCCGCTTCGAAGACGGTGTGGGAGAGGTTCTCCCGCACCGGATCATGGACTTCGACGAGGACGGCCTCAAGGCGTTCGGCCTGTCCCGTCCCAAGGCGCGGTACGCGCGGGAAATCGCCAACGCCCACCTCACCGGCCTGTTCGACTTCGACGCCGTCGACCGGCTGTCCGACGACGAAGCCATCGCCGCCCTGACCGCGATCAAGGGCGTCGGCCGCTGGACGGCCGAGACCTACCTGATGTTCTGCCACGGCCGCCTCGACGTCTTCCCCGGCGGCGACGTCGCCCTGCAGGAAGCCATGCGCTGGGCCGACAAGGCCGACCTCCGGCCGACGGAAAAGCAAGCCTACGCCCGCGCCGAAGCCTGGCGCCCCTACCGCGGCGTCGCCGCCCACCTCCTCTGGCGCTGCTACGGCGGGGTGAAACGCGGTGAGATCGTGCTGACCTAGGCCTTCCCATCAGCGGAGATCGGAATATCTTTGCTCCTGCGTCGGGGTCGCTTCCTGATTCCCGAGCCGCCTCGGGAAGGAGTCGCGTCTTCAGGCCTGTCGCTTACCCACATATCGAGGCCGCCCATGCAGGTGCTTAACCGCGCGCCGTCGGGTTGGCCGGCTCTCGTGCTGAACGCGGATTACCGGCCGCTCAGCTATTACCCGCTGTCGCTGTGGCCGTGGCAGGAGGTGGTCAAGGCGGTGTTCCTCGACCGGGTCGAGGTGGTCTCGGTTTATAACAAGAAGATCCACTCGCCGACCTTCGAGATGCAGCTGCCAAGCGTGGTGTCGCTCAAGCATTACGTGGCTCAGGACCGGCCACCGGCCTTCACGCGGTTCAACCTCTTCCTGCGCGACGCCTTCGCCTGCCAGTACTGCGGGGCGGGGGAGGAGCTGACCTTCGACCACGTCATCCCGCGGTCAAGGGGCGGGCGCACGACCTGGGAGAACATCGTCACCGCCTGTTCGCGCTGCAACCTGACCAAGGGCGGCCGCACGCCGAAGGAAGCCCACATGCATCCGCACCGCCATCCCCGGCGGCCGAGCATGTACGAGCTGCAGGACCACGGCCGGCGCTTCCCGCCCAACCACCTGCACGAAAGCTGGCTGGACTACCTCTACTGGGACATCGAGCTGGAGGCGTGAGCCGGCCTAGAAGATAAAGTCGCCGGCGGTCAGCGGCGTCTGCTCGATGCCCATCTGCAGCAGCACGACATCCATGACGTGGACGCTGCCGCTGCCCAGGTCGATGACGCTGCTGCCGTCCGACAGGACAGTGATGTGCAGGTCGTTAAAGCCGGAGAAGCCGAAGGCGCGGAGGTCGATCTTGTCCTCGCCGTGGTGGAAGTCGCCGATGATGTCGTCGCCGTTATTCGGCATGAACACGAAGGTGTCATGGCCGCCAATGGCGCTGGTCGGCTCGAAGCCGATCTCTTCGCGCGACGATGAATGGTCGCCATACATGAGGTCGTAGGACGCGCCGCTGATCAGGATGTCGTCGCCGCCGCGCGTGCCGTCTGCCATCCACACGGCGTCGCCGTACATGAAGTTGGCGAGGCTGCCGCTGCCGCCCGCCACCAGGATGTCGTCGCCGCCGCGGGCGTGGTCGTACATCTCCCAGCCGTCGCCATACATGACGTTCCGCAGGCTGTTGGCCCCGTAGAGGGTGTCGTTGCCCCCCCGCGTGCGGCCGCTCATCGTGAAGCCGTCGCCGACCAGCTCGTTGTCGACGGAATTGAAGCCGGAGCTATAGTCCACGCCGCCGGTGGCGATCAGGATGTCGTCGCCGCCCCGGGCGTGTCCGGACATGGTCAACGCGTCGCCGACGCCGACGCTGCGGAACCAGTCGTCAGTGCCGGGAGTGTGGGTGACGACGTCGTCATCGCCGCCGCGCGCGTGGCCGCTCAGGGTCTGGGCGTCACCGTAGGCAAACACCCCCTCAACATAGTCATTGCCGCCACGACCGGAGCCGGTGATCGTCGGCGCGTCTCCCGCCACGAAGAAGCTGCTGAGGTGCTGGTTTGCCGCTTTCCCTCCGATAATGGTGGAGGTCGTATCCCCGTACGCAAAAACTGGCATGATTATTCTCCAACCCGCCGATTCGTTAACTAAACCAGACACGGGACTCCGGGGCAATCGGCATACTGCTGTTGTGGGAACACGAAGCTGTTCGCCCGATAGATGAATCGAGACGTTTAGCGCGTAGCCAGACGTTTGCTACGCCATGTCGCAGCCGTTAACCCAAGCTTGACCTTAACAACTGAGCAAGCGGGGCTCAGGGTGCTTGCGTGGTCGAGGGACCCCTCTCTCGCCTCACGCCTACGAAAGGTGGTCGCCCCGCCGTTACGGGCTCGGCGGCCACCTGGGCGGGCCAAACAAAAAAAGCCCCGGCGTGAGCCGGGGCTTTTCCGTTTCAGTTATCGCTTGGGTGACTAGGCGCCGGCGCCAAGTTTGAAGCGCGCGCCGACGGTGATCATGTGGGCGGTCGGCTCAACATTAAGGCTGGCCGTGCCGGGGCCCGCGTCGGGATTGTCTTCGACATCGAGGCCATCCAGAGAGACCTCCCACGGCGCCATGTCCATGTAGCGGTAGCCGACATCGATGGTCAGCGTATCGTTCACGGGGAAGGTAGCGCCAGCCTTGATCTGCCAGACGGCGCCCTGGTCGTGGACGCTGTCGCCGTCGATATCGAAGGTGCTGCTGCCATAGCCCACGCCGGCGCCGATGTAGGGCGTCACGCCGCCGACCTGAAAGTCGTAGAGCACGTTCACGAACGCGGCCGCATGCTTGAACTCGACATTATCGACGTCCAGGTCCTCGATGCCGCCCAGGTCGTTGGAGTTGAGGATGGCCTCGCCTTCGACGCGCAGGCCGTTGCCGATCGACATGCCGGCCGCGGCGCCGACGGCAAAGCCGTTCTCGATGTCGCCGCTCAGCGATCCGGTGGTGGGCGTGAAGTCGTCGTCGTCAGGCGTGAAGGCGACATCGACGTCGGCTTCGGCCGAGACGGTGTAGCCGGCGTTGACCTGGGCGTACCAGTCGGCCGCGGCCGCCGGAAGCGCCGCCATCAGGGCGGCAGCCGCCGTGGCGGCAAAGAGCATCTTGTTCATATTTCCCCCTTGGAGCGCCGGGCCCGAGTCGGGCGGGGCCGAGGGAATCTGCTGGATGGGCGCTCGTGCCGCAAGACATTGACGCCTCTGTCAATTCGCTTCTGCGGCGAGTGTATCCTTAGGGCAACGCGTGAAGATGGTCGCCGAGAGAAGCCCTAGACCTTCTCGCTGATCTTGATGGCGGCTCTACAGCCGGCCCGGATCACCGCGGACAAAAGTCCGTAGCCCCGCGCATCGCGGGCGCCTTCGGTGATGGCGATGTCGCGGTGGGCGAGTTCGTCGTTGCGGAATTTCGTCAGTTCAGCGGCGAGGTCGGGATCGCGGGTGGCGAGTTCGGCGATCTGGCCGGCGTAGTGTCCCTCGATCACCGTCTCGACGGCTTCGGTGCAGGCGTGGGCGGCCTTCTCGCCGAGCAGGGCGGTGCCGGCCCCGACCGCGAAACCGGCGGCCCGCCACAGGGGCGCCAGCAGGGTGGGGCGGACCTGGCGCTCATTGAGCAGGGCGTCGAATCTGGCGAGGTGCTCGGCCTCGTGGTTTTCCATATCGGCCAACTGCGCGGCGGTGCGTTCGCGGCCTCGGGCCGAGTCGAGCACGGCGCGCTGGCCGCGATAGATGTGGACGGCGCCGAGCTCTCCGGCGTGATCGACGCGCAGGATCTCTGCCATGCGGGCGCGAGGGCCTCCGGCGCCGGGACGAGGGGGGACAGGCTTTGTGCTCATGACGCGCGCCGCCGGGTGATCGCGGCGACGGCGCCGAGGTGGACGAGGATCAGCGACACCAGCGTGTTCCAGTTGGCCATGGTCAGGCCGAGGAACCACCAGTTAGGCTCGTCGCAAGCCGGCGGTTTGATCTTCGCGCCGCTGAGTAGTGCGTCTAGAGCGGCGGCGCTGGCGGCTGCGCCCGTGCTGGCGCATTCGGCGGGGCCGGGCCACCACTTCCACTCGACGCCCGAGTGGTAGAAGGCCAGTCCCGCGCCATAGAGGAAACACAGCGCCAGAAGGGCGTCGAACGCCCAGGCGACTTTCGTCCCTTTGCCGCGGGCGAAGGCCAGCGCCAGCGCCGCAATGATGATGGCGGTCCAGTAGACCTCGCGCTGGCGCAGGCACAGGGTGCAGGGCGCGTAGCCCATCCGCTCGAAAATGTGCGCGGTCGCCAGCATCGCTACTGAAACGACGAGCGCGACGGCGGGCCAGTAGCGGGTCAGGATGTCGAGGTGGCGGTTCATCGGGTCAGCAGGCGGCGGCTGCGCCATGTCCCAGATAGTGGCTCAGCACCAGGCCAACCACCAGCAGGGCGATGAGCCCGACGGCAAACGCCATCAGCCGCCGCTCGATCACCGGCAGCATGGCCGGCCCGAAGCGCTTTACCACCGCCGCCACCAGGAAGAAGCGCGCTCCGCGCGTCACCAGGGAGGCGGCCATAAACACCGGGAAGCTGAAGTGGGCGATGCCCGAGGCGATGGTCACCAGCTTGTAGGGGATCGGCGTCAGGCCCTTGATCAGGATCACGCCCAGGCCGTACTGCGCGTACCAGCACTGGTACTGGGCCATGCTGTCCTTGCCGCCGCCGGTGATGGCCAGGATCTGCTGTCCCAGCCCGGTCAGCTCGTAGCCGATGTAGTAGCCGAGCGCCCCGCCCAGCACCGAGGCGAGCGTGCACAGCGCCGCATAGGCATAGGCCCGCTCCGGCTTGGCCAAGACCATCGGGGCGAGCATCACGTCGGGCGGGATGGGGAAGAACGACGCCTCGGCGAAGGACAGAACCCCCAGCCCCCAAGGTGCGCGGCGCGACGCCGCCAGGTTCATCATCCAGTCGTACAGCCGGCGCAGCATGGGCGCTCCCGAGCGAACAAGACGGACCGGTTAGCAGGCGCGCGCGTTATTGTCTCGCCTGCCGCTTCCGGCGGATGGTTTCGTTTGTTACTATCAGCGGCGACGTCAGGAGACGCCCGATGACCGCCCATCCGCATATCCCCCCTGCCTATGAGCCGCGCGACCTCGATGCTCCCAAGGATCTGTTCGAGAACCCGCTGGGCACCGACGGTTTCGAGTTCGTCGAGTTTACCTCGCCCGAACCCGAGCAGCTGAAGGGCCTGTTCGAGTTGATGGGCTTTACGGCCGTCGCCAGGCATCGGTCCAAGAACGTGCTTCGCTTTCGGCAAGGCGATATCAACCTGATCCTCAACATGGAGCCGGCCGGCCACGCCGCGGAGTTTCGCGAGCAGCATGGCCCCTCGGCGAACGCCATGGCCTTTCGGGTGCGCGACGCCGCCAAGGCCTTCAGTCTGGCGGTGGAGCGGGGCGCGACGCCGGTACATGGACCCGTCGGTCCGATGGAGCTGAACATCCCCGCCATCGAGGGCATCGGCGGTTCGCTGCTCTATCTCATCGACCGCTACGGCGCGCACGAGATCTATGACGTTGATTTCACGCCTATCGAGGGCGCTGTGGAAGCCGAGACGAAGAACGCGATGGGGCTGACCTACCTCGATCACCTGACCCACAACGTTCACCGGGGGCGGATGGGCTACTGGGCGGACTTCTACGAGCGCGTCTTCAACTTCCGCGAAATCCGCTACTTCGACATTGAGGGCAAGGTCACCGGCCTGTTCTCCAAGGCGATGACCAGCCCCGACGGCAAGATCCGCATCCCGCTCAACGAGAGCCAGGACGAGCACAGCCAGATCGAGGAATTCCTGCGCGACTATAAGGGCGAGGGCATCCAGCACCTGGCCTTCGGGACCGACGACATCTTCCAGGCGGTCGAGGCCATGCGCGAGCGCGGTGTGAAGTTCCAGGACACGCCCGACAGCTATTACGAAATGCTCGACGCCCGCGTGCCCGGCCATGGCGAAAGCGTGCAGCGCATGCAGGCCGACAAAATCCTGGTCGACGGCGCGCCCACTGAAGGGCAAGGCTTGTTGCTGCAGATCTTCACCGAGAACATGATCGGCCCGATCTTCTTCGAGCTGATCCAGCGCAAGGGCAACGAGGGCTTTGGCGAAGGCAACTTCAAGGCCCTGTTCGAGTCCATCGAGCTCGACCAGATCAGGCGCGGCGTCGTGAAGGCGGAGGACTGAGGGCTTGGCCAAACGCAACTGGATCCCCGTGCGCGGGGCCCAAGGCCGGCACTCGCGGCAGGCCCACGCCGACCTTCCGGAAGGGACCTATGAGCGCGAGGTCTCCAAGGAGGGCTTCTTCGGCCCCGCGGCCTTCCTCTACCACCACCGCCCGCCGACCGGCTGGACGAGCTTCGAAGGGCCGCTGCGGCCCCGCGCCTTCGACCTCAACCGCCTGAACGAGGCCGCGCCCTCGCCGTGGTCCGCGCCCGTCGTGCTGCACAACGGCGCCTGCGAGATGCGCTTCTGGAAGCTGTCGGCGCCCATGCCGGCGCTGGCGCGCAACGCCGACGGCGACCAGCTGCTGTTCATCCACGCAGGGACGGGCGACCTCTACTGCGACTACGGCCGCATCGCGTACGAGTCCGGCGACTACATCTACCTGCCGCGCGGGACGATGTGGCGGCTGAAACCGGCCGAGCCCACGGCCATCCTGACCATCCAGGCCACCAACAGCCACTTCACCCTGCCCGACAAGGGTATGCTCGGCGGCCACGCCATCTTCGACCCCTCGATGCTCGACACGCCGAAAATGGACGAGGCCTTCCGCGCCCACCAGGAGGAGCAGGGCGAGTTCCCGGTCGAGATCAAGAAGCGCGGCCAGGTGTCGGTGGCGACCTATCCCTACAACCCGCTCGACGCCGTCGGCTGGCATGGGGAGTTGGCGCCGGTGCGCCTCAACGTGCGCCACATCCGCCCGGTGGTCAGCCACCGCTACCACCTGCCGCCAAGCGTCCACACGACCTTCGTGGCGGACCGTTTCGTGGTCTGCACCTTCACGCCGCGGCCGTTCGAGACCGATCCCGGCGCGATCAAGGTGCCGTTCTTCCACAACAACGACGACTACGAGGAGGTGCTATTCTACCACGCCGGCGACTTCTTCAGCCGCGACCACATCGAGGCCGGGATGATGACGTTTCACCCGTCGGGCTTCACCCACGGCCCGCACCCCAAGGCGCTGAAGAACATGCATGTTCAGCCGAAAGCCGCCACCGACGAATACGCCGTGATGATCGACGCCCGCGACCCACTCGAGGTCGGCGAGGGCGCGGCGGCCACTGAAAACCCCGCCTACGTGGACAGCTGGAAGGCTTCGTGAGCCCCGACGCCGACCTTGAGGAGATGGCGCAGGACGAACTGCGCCGCGCCCTGACCCTGCGTTGGCGCGACCTCGCCAAGATCGTGCCCTGGGGCGACACCTTCGAAGGCGTCTCGCCCGCCGGCCGTTTCGTGAAGGTCGAGACCAGCTATATCTGGCCTAACGGAGAGGGCGGCGACATCCTCTGCGAGGTGGCGGTCTTCCCGAACGACGTGCTCTATGAGCAAGGCGCTCGCGCAAGCGCTGTCATCGCCAAGGATCGCCCATGAAGCTCGCCTCGCTAAAGTCCGGTCGCGATGGGCGGCTGGTGGTGGTCTCGAACGACCTGGCGTGGTTCACGGACGCATCGACAGCTGCCCCGACGTTGCAGGCGGCGCTGGACGACTGGGGTCGGTGCGAGCCGTTGTTGCGGGGGCTGGCCGAGAGCCTGGAGCATGGGTCCGTGCCGAAGGAGCGGTTTCACGAGCATGAGGCCGCTTCGCCCCTGCCGCGCGCCTACCAGTGGGCGGACGGGTCGGCCTATGTGAACCATGTGGCGTTGGTGCGTCAGGCGCGGGCGGCGGAGATGCCGGAGAGCTTCTGGACCGATCCGCTGATGTATCAGGGCGGTTCCGACGGCTTCCTTGGGCCGCGCGACGCCATCCCGCTGGCCGACGAGAGCTGGGGCTGTGATCTGGAGGCCGAGGTGGCGGTGATCACCGGCGATGTGCCGCTGGGCGCCGGCCGCGAGCAGGCGTTGGCGGCGGTTCGCTTGGTGATGCTGGTCAACGACGTCTCGCTGCGCAACCTGATTCCGGGCGAACTGGCTAAGGGCTTCGGCTTCTTCCAGTCCAAGCCGGCGTCGGCCTTTTCGCCCGTGGCGGTTACACCCGACGCGCTGGGAGGCGCCTGGAAGCACGGCAAGCTGCACGGTGCGGTGGAGGTCGAGCTGAACGGCAAACCCTTCGGTCAAGCCGACGCCGGCGCCGACATGACCTTTGACTTCGGCGCCCTGATCGCCCACGCCGCAAAGACCCGGAGCTTAAGCGCCGGGACCATCATCGGCTCGGGCACAATCTCGAACCGCGATGCGGGCGGCGGTCCAGGCAAGCCGATCGGCGCCGGGGGCTTGGGCTACAGCTGCATCGCCGAGGTCCGCACCGTCGAGACCCTGCTCGACGGCGAGGCGAAGACGCCGTTCCTGCGCCACGGGGACGTCGTGCGTATTGAGATGCGCGACGCAAAGCGCCATTCCATCTTCGGCGCCATTGAACAGCAGGTGACGCCGATCTAGACGAGCCGCGGGCGGGGGACACCACGATGGGCGCGAAGGCCAGAACCGAGGCGCTGATCCTCGACGAATACATGCCTTACCGGCTGTCGGTGGCGTCGAACGGCGTCAGCCGGCTGATCGCCCGCGCCTACGAGGACCGCTTCGGGCTGTCGATCCCGCAGTGGCGGTTGATGGCGGTGCTGGCCGAACAGCCGATGACCCAGCAGGCCATCGTCCTGCGCACCGCCATGGACAAGGTGACGGTCAGCCGCGCCGCTCATGGCCTGGTCGCCAGACACCTGATCGGCCGCGCCGCGCACGAGGCGGATGGCCGTTCGCACATCCTGACGCTGACCGAGCAGGGCAGGGCGCTGCACGCCGAAATCGCCCCGCTGGCGCTGGCTTATGAGGCGGCGCTGCTCTCGGGACTGACCCCGGCTGAAGTGGAAACACTTAAGCGATTGCTTATGCGTCTGGAGACCACCGCCAGCCGCCTGTCTGGCGAAAAGCCGTTAGGGTGAGGTGATCTCGAACCGCGCGCCGGGCCCATCGGCGATCTTCAGCCGGGCCCCGGCCTGACGGGCGAAGGACTTGACCAGCTTGGCGCCGGTGCCGCGCTGCTGCTGGTCGAAGTCGCTAGGCAGGCCGATGCCATCGTCCTCGACAACCAGCCGCCAGCCGTCCCCCGTCGGCGCGAAGGTCACCTCGATCAGACCTGACCGGCCCTCCGGGAAGGCGTACTTGATCGCGTTGGTGACCAGCTCATTGACCGCCATGCCCAGTGGGAGCGCGCGGTCGGTCTCCATGTTCAGCGACTGCGCCGACACGGTCAGCCGGACACGATCACCGTCCAGCAGCCCCTGCGCCAGCCCCTCGCACAGGTCGCGCAGATAGTCGGCGACATCCAGCGAGCGGGGCTGGCCGCCGGCGTAGAGGTGGGCGTAGGCCTGGGCGATCGACATCACCTGGTTGACGGCCTCGGTCAGCTGCTGACGCGCCTCGTCGCTGTCGCAGCGCTTGGCCCGCAGGGTCAGCAGGCTGGCCACGGTGGCGAAGCTGTTCTTCACCCGGTGGTTCAGCTCATCGAGCAGCAGCAGGTTGTCGGCCTCCCCCTGCTTGCGGTCGGTGATGTCCATCGAGGTGCCGAGCGCGCGCGACGGCTTGCCTGCCTCGCTTTTCAGCACCCGCCCGTGGGCCAGCACCCAGCGGATTTCGCCGTTCGGCCGCACAATGCGGTGCTCGAACGCGAAGTCCTGCCGCTCCGGCCCCTCCAGCGCGCGCTCATAAGCCGCCAGCACGCGGTTGCGATCTTCCGGGTGGATGGCGTCGACGAACAGGTCGAAACCCACGACGGCATCGGGCTCGACGCCGTACATGACGCGGATGTGGCTGTTCCACATCAGCTCGCCGCTGGCGATGTCGAACTCCCACAGCCCCAGCCCGGCCGCATCCATGGCCAGCGACAGCCGCTCCTCGCTGCCGCGCAACGCCTGTTCAGCCAGACGCCGCTCGGTGATGTCGATCTGGAAGCCTTCCCAGAGCGTTGAGCCGTCGTCCATCTTGCGCGGCGATGAGGTCAGCCGGCACCAGCGCCGCTCGCTGTCCGGCAGGATGAACAGCACCTCAAGGTCGAACGGCTCAAGCCACTTCAGCGACCGTTCTTCAGCCTCCCGCAGCCGTTCGATGTCGGCGGGCGCGATGAGGCCGTAGAGCGCCGTCGGATCGGCCAGCGCCTGCTCGACCGTGACGCCGCCGTTCAACGTCGGGCAGGTGTCGGCGACGAAGGTGAACCGCCGGGTCTGGCGGTCGGCGGAGACGTGCACCTGGTAAGCCATGCCGTGCGGCATCGCCTCCGCGAGCGAGCGCAGCCGCGCCTGGTCTTCACCATGCGTGCGCGCGTTGCGCGGCGCTCTGCGCTCCAGAACGTCGGTAATCTGTGGTGTCTCCCCTGACGCGGAGGTCAGCTTCGCGCCTGCCTGCCCTTCCCGCAATGATATATGTTGCGTGGAGCCGCCGTCAGTCGGGCGCCCGACGCCATCTTGCGCGATCGGTTTGAAGCCTCTAGCTCGTCCCACGCCCTGTGCCCCAGTGGCGAAATGGTAGACGCGGAAGACTCAAAATCTTTTGCCCGCGAGGGCGTGCTGGTTCGAGTCCGGCCTGGGGCACCAATCTTCCCGTGAAAAATTCAGCTTTGCAGTATGGGGGGGTGGGGCCAAAACTGCTCCTATCCAGGTAGGGGCGCCGCGTTTTCCGTTATTGAGCGCCCAGCCTGCCTTGGGATTAGCGATGGCCACCGCGCCCGGCATACCCGCGAGGATGCCCCCTGGACTGGGCGCGGAGCTGCACAGCTGGATGGTGCTCTATGGCCCGGCGCTGCGCAGCTATTTCCGCAAGAAGGTCGGGCTGGGCGAGGCCGAGGACCTGGTCCAGCAGGTCTTCCTGAACCTCCAGGACCGCGGCCATGTCGACGACATCGAGCACGTCAACCGCTACCTGTTCCGCGCCGCCGCCAACCTGTTGACCCGGCGCGGGCAGACCAAGACCTGGGACTGGTCCGACACCGTCGGCGTCGAGGAGCTCGAGCTGTTCGACGAGCTGTCGCCCGAGCGGGCGCTGATCGCCAAGCAGGACCTCGCCCGGCTGATGGAGGCGCTCGGCCATTTGCCGCCCCGCGTGGAAGAGGCGTTTGTGCTGCATCGCTTCGAGGACATGACCTATCGCGAGATCGCCCAGCGCATGGGCATCAAGCCCAAATCGGTCGAAGCCCTGATCATGCGCGCCCTCGAACGGATCGCCACCGTCGTGGAGAAACCCCGGTGAGCCGCCCCGGGGAAATCGATGAAGGGCCGGAGCCCGTCGAACGGACGGCCGCCCGATGGTTCGCCCGCCGGCGCTCCGGGGAGATCACCGAGGCCGAGACGGCGCAGTTGCGGCTCTGGCTCGACGAAAACCCTGAGAACAGGCTGGCCTATGACGTGGTCGCCCGCGCCTGGGCCAGGGCCGGGCTGATGCGGACGACGCCGGAGGTGCTGCAGCTGCGGGCCCGCCACCGGGGGGCGTTTCCCCGCACGCGGCGGCTGCTGGCCTCCCGCGCCCTGGCGGCTAGCCTGGTCGCGGGCGTGCTGGGCGTCGGCGGCTACGCGGGCGTCACGGCCGGCATGGCGCAACTTCGCAAGCTGCCCGACGCCACCTACCGCACGGCCATTGGCGAGCAACGGACCCTCAAGCTGGCGGACGGCTCGCAGGTCACCCTCAACACCGACACCGTCCTGCGCACCCGCCGGTCGGGCGATAGGCGCCTGCTCTACCTCGACCGCGGCCAGGCCTTCTTCAAGGTGGCGCACGACAAGGCCCATCCCTTCGTGGTGACGGCGGCGGGGCGCACGGTGACGGCGCTCGGCACCGCCTTCGAGGTGCGGGTCGAGCAGGGCCGGTTCCAGGTCGTACTGGCCGAGGGGCGGGTGAAGGTCGAGGCGCCGGTGGCGGCGGCATCGGCGGGCGCGCCGAAGGTGCAGGCCACCGAGCTTGTCGCCGGAAGCCAACTGGTCGCCGACAGCGACCGTGAGTGGCGCGTCGCCAAGGCCGACATCCCGGACCAGACCGCCTGGGTCACAGGCTGGCTCAGTTTCGACGGCGAACCGCTGGGTGCGGTGGTCCGGGAACTGGGGCGATATTCCAGCCGCCGCATCGTCCTGGCCGACCCCAAGCTTGCCGGCGCACCTGTCAGCGGCCGGTTCAAGCCCGAGAATATCGACGCCTTTGTGCGGGCGCTGGAGACCTACAACATCGCCCGTGTCGTGGTGAACACGCCGTCAGAGATTCGTCTGGCAGCCCCGGAACCAAAAAATGCAACGGAGGCTATGGGGGGGTAGCCCCCGATCGGCTCCTAATAAAACAGGGGGCTTCGCGCTCCCATATAAAAGGGGGAGCGAAATGTTCGGGAAAAAGACGCTACAGGCGTCGCTGCTTTGCGGCGTCGCATCGACGGCTATTCTGCTCAGCGCCGGCGCCGCCAGCGCGCAGCAGGCCAATTTCAGCATTTCGCCCCAACCGCTGTCGACCGCGCTCAACGCCTTCAGCGAGCAGAGCCAGACCCCGATCATCTTCACGCCCGACCTGACGGCCGCGAAAACGACGCGCGGTTTCGAAGGCGGCGGCGACGTGCAGGTGGCGCTCAACACCCTGCTCGACGGCACCGGCCTCTCCTGGCGGCGCGACGGCGGCGCCTTCATCATTGTGAGGGCCGACGCCCCCCAGTCCGGAAGCGCCGCAGGGGGCGGCGCTGAAGTCGAAGCCCTGATCGTCACCGCCCAAAAGCGCGAGGAGGACATCCAGGACGTGCCGATTGCAATGTCGGCGTTCAGCCAGGAGCAACTGGAGCGGAGCCAGGTCGCGGGCGGCCCGGACCTGATGACCCAGGTTCCAAACATGACCTTCACCAAGACGAACTTCTCATCTTACAGCATCCAGATTCGCGGGATTGGGACGCAGGCGATTTCCGCGACGACGGACGCGGCCGTGGCAGTGGCGTTCAACAATACCCCCTTCATCCGCAACCGTTTCTTCGAGCAGGAATTCTATGACCTGCAGCGGGTGGAGGTGCTGCGCGGACCGCAAGGGACCCTCTACGGCCGCAACGCCACGGCGGGCGTCGTCAACCTCATCAGCCAGAAGCCGAAGTTCGCCTACGAGGCGAAGCTCTCGGCGGATGTGTCGAACTACAGCTCCAAGCGCCTGGAAGGCATGGTCAACGTCCCGCTGGTGGAGAACAAGGTCGCCCTGCGGATCGCCGGCGCCTGGACCAAGCGGGAGGGCTACGACACCAACCAGATCACCGGCAACCAGATCGACGGGCGGGACCTGTGGTCCACCCGCCTCTCGCTGCGCTTTGCGCCCACCGACGCGCTTGACGTGAACCTGATCTGGGAACACTTCGAGGAGGACGACGACCGCCTGCGTTCGGGAAAGCAGCTTTGCCACCAGGATGACCGGGAGACCCTAGGCCACTTGACGGTTCTGGATCAGGGCTATGGCAACATCTACAGCCAAGGGTGCCTGCCGGCCTCACTCTATTCGCCGGATTCGTTTGAGGCGCCGAATGGCAGGGCAATGCCTTACTACGCGCCGCTTAGAAACCTTCTTCCGGCCGTGCGCGACAACTTCGACCCGTACGCCAGTCTGGTGCAGTCGCCAGACCTTCGGGTCATCGAGTCGACGATCGACCCCAAGTACCGGGCAAACAGCGACTTGGTTGAACTGCAATGGAGCTATGATCTTGGCCACGGGCTCACGTTAACGTCGGAAACCGCCTACCTTTATGACACAATCTATTCCCAACAGGATTTCAACCGGTTCAACACTGCTCCTGGGGCGTTTTCCCTGGAGGAAAATGCGGGGGCGGACCGAAGTGGGTATCTCATCCCCGGGGAGTTTGGGGGCATCTTCTGCGATCCTCAGTTGGGGTGCACCGACCGGCTAATCGCGGTCGACGTGTCCCGGGCGAACTCATCACACTTCAGCCAAGAGTTGCGGGCCTCATCGGACTACGAAGGGCCCTTCAACTTCAGCTTGGGCGCCAACTTCCTTCGGTATGACACCGAGGATAAATACTACGTGTTCATCAATACGCTAACGATGCTTAGCGCTTCGGGAAGTTTCGGCTCGAACGTTCCGCTCCCCGATTGGGAGGCGGGTAGCAGCGATAACCGCGAATGCATGGCACGCGGCCTCACCCCACCCGATCCGACGACGATCCAGCCCATACGCGGTTGCCGCTATGTCGATCCAAACCCCATCGAAAGCGTCAACGATCTTGGCCACAACTACTTCCTGAGCAGGAATCCATACAAGCTGATCTCCTATGCGGTGTTCGGCGAGGCCTACTATAATCTCACCGAGAATCTTAAACTGACTGCCGGCCTTCGCTGGACTGTGGACAAGAAAGAAGCGCCTCGTATTCCGAGTATGTTGCTGGCCGCAAATTCGGCCGGACTCGCTGTGCTCGAAGTTGAGCGGCAGGAGTGGCGCGAGCCGACCGGGCGACTGGCCGTGGACTGGAAGCCGAGCCTTTCTTTCACTGAAGAGACGCTTCTCTATGCATCGTACGCACGCGGCTATAAGGCTGGAGGTTCCAATCCCCCGCCCGCAGGCGTGGTGGCATGGTCAACGGAGTCTGCTCAAGCAATATTCGATCAATCTGCGGTCAAGCCGAGAACCTTCGACCCGGAATTCGTCGACGCATACGAGCTCGGCGCGAAGAACACTCTGCTCGACGGGCGGCTCACATTCAATGCGAGCGCGTTCTATTACGATTATACAGGTTATCAGGTATCGCAGATTATCGACCGCTCAGCGGTCAATTACAACTTTGACGCGGATGTCTGGGGTGCGGAGATTGAAGCCGATTGGCGGCCGCTGGAGAACCTGCGGCTCGGGTTCAAGGGAGGCTATGAAAAGACACGCGTTGCTGATGGGGAGCAAGCCATCGACATAATGGAGCGGAACTACGGCCACGGCCCGGACAGCGCCGATCCATGGGTGGTTGTCCGGCCTTTCCCGACCTTCCCGTCGAACTGCGTTCTGCCGCTATATGTCTTCGATCAAGGGGGTGGGAATACCAACACCTTTATACGTTATCCCGTTTACCTGAATGGCTACGAGGGCCCTTGCGAGTTTGCCTATCTGTTTGGCAAGGATCCGGCCACGCTGCTTTCGTACGTGGCTAATCCGACACTTACCTGGGACTCCGTTGCACTAAGCCCGGTCCTGATGGCAACGGCGCCGCCGTTTATGAGTTACACCGACTATCCCGGGTTCAATCCGAACGCCGACTATGGCGCCAACCATGGAGAGGGATTTTTCAAGCCGCTCGGCGGTAACGAACTCCCCAATGCGCCACATTTCACGGCGACGATTACGGCTGATTATACGCTGCCACTCCCTGACGACTGGCTGATGACGCTGCACACGGACCTCTACTATCAATCCGAGGCGTGGACGCGCGTGTTCAACATGGAGGGCTACGACAAGCTCAAGGCCTACAGCAACGTGAACCTGGCGGCGATCTTCACCAACGAAGAGGCCGGCTGGAAGGTGATGGCCTACGTCAAGAACGTGTTCGACCGTGATAGCATCACAGGGGCTTTCCTTAATTCGGACGACACGGGGCTGACCACTAACGTCTTCCTCACCGAACCGCGCCTGTATGGTCTGCGCGTAACTAAAGAGTGGAGTGGCGGGCCGTGGTGGACAGGGGCGAGGACAGACCAGACGGGGCCGTTTCCCCTAATCATCGAACTTGGGGGACAGGTGCAGCGCTACAAGGCGCCGTACGCCTCCCTGGCGCCGGATTTCGCCGGCGCATTTTCCGCGGCCCTCGATCCTTTGGCCGCGCAACACCGCGACCTGGATTGGGGTGATGGCCGGGAGATGCGCCTGAGCTATCGTCCTGGCGCCGGCCCCTGGAGCGTCATCGCTGATTTCCGCTACGGAAAAACCAACACCGGAACAACTCGCCTTCATGCGCAGGAGGACGCACAGCCGGCCCGGTGCATAGTACCCGGCTTGCCGGTCTGCGACCCGACCTATGCTGGATTCAATCCTGCGGCTTTGAAGACGGGGATTAATGCATCGGATTCCTCTGCTCGCGAGAGGGAAGAACACCAGTTGGCTGACTTTGCTGTAGGTCGCGATGTCGGACTTGGCCTTTTCGCCCGCGGTCGGTCCACGCTTAGCGGTGGCCTACGTTATGCGCAGCTCAAGTCGACAACGGCAGCGCAGATGGACGGCGTTCCAGACCTGACCTTCTACGACGGGTGGATTTTCGGAAATGCGACGCTGCACCACTACGGCGCGTCAATAGATGCCAGCCGTGAGTTCAAGGGTGTGGGACCCGAAGTCACCTGGAGCGCCAGCCAGCACCTGCTTGGAAACGTGAACACCGGTAATGTTGACATCGATTGGTCGATCACTGGCGGCGTCTTGTTCGGAAAGCAAAAGACGAATGTAACGGGCGACCGAGGCGAGGCCTACTTCACTGGAAAGTACTACGACTCCACCCGGTATCAGCCACTCGCCGTGGCTCCGCTAGGTATCGCTCCTCGCAGCGAGAGCGTCACCGTTCCCATGCTCGACCTTTCCCTCGGCCTTTCTTACGAGATCGGACGCTTCAAGGCCGGCGCCGGCTATCGCTGGGAGCGCTACTTCGACGTCCTCGACGTCGGCTATAACGAGCACCAGGACGCCCACCGCACCATCGACGGTCCCTACTTCAAGATCGCAGTCGGTTTCGGCGGCTAACGAACCCGGCATCAGTCCCCTCTGAACCGGACCAACTGAGGCGGTGGGCGCAAACCCGCCGCCTTTTTCTTCGCGGCCTCAGGGTGGGGCGCCGGGCGTTCGATGTCTCTTGCGTGATAGGGTGAGTGCGCGCCGCCTTGGCGTGCAGCCTCGCGCGAGGGCGCCTATGCCGCCGCCGACCAAGCAGCTGGACCCTGTCGCCGCATCTTTCGCGGCCGAGCAGCTGCGCGCCTGGACGGTGCAGTACGGCCCGGCCCTGCGCCGCTATTTCATGAAGAAGGTCGGGCCCAACGAAGCCGAGGACCTGGTGCAGGAGGTGTTCCTCAGCCTGCAGCTCCGGGGCCGGACCGGCGGCGAGATCGACAACATCGAGGGCTATCTGTTCCGCACCGCCGCCAACACCATCGTGCGCCGTCACCAGCGCCAGAAGTGGGACTGGGCCGGTCATGACGTGCTCGACGACCTCGACGACCTCAGCGACGACGTCTCGCCCGAGCGGGTGCTGATGGGCAAGGAGGAGCTGGACCGGGTGCTGAGCGCCATGCGCGGGCTGCCGCCCCGTTGCAGCCAGGCGTTCTTCCTGCACCGCTTCGAGGAGCTGACCTATTCGGCCATCGCCGCGCGGATGCGCATCACCAACAGCGCCGTCGAGCGGCTGATCCAGCGGGCGCTGCGGCGCATCTCCGCCACTGTGGATCCCGAGCTATGACCGGCCCGGCGCACGACATCGACGAGACGGTGGGCGATCCCCGCGACATCGCCGCCGGCTGGTTCGCCCGGCAGCGGTCGGGGGAGATGACGGCGGACGCCCGCGCCGCGCTGCGGGCGTGGCTGGAAGCCGATCCGGTTCACCGCATCGCCTACCTGTCGGTGCGGCGGGCCTGGGGCGGGGCGGCGGCGCTGCGGGCCGATCCCCAGGTGCTGGAGATGCGCCAGCAGTGGTCGGAGAACCGTCCGCGCGCCTTCGAGCGGATTGCGGCGAGCCTGGCGGCCGTGGCGCTGGTCTCCGCGACCGGCGCCGTGGGTTGGCGCGCCGCCACCGGGCCGCATCCGCTGAAGGACCAGGCCTACCGCACCGCCGTTGGCGAGCAGCGGGCGGTGAAGCTGCCGGACGGGTCGGAGGTTACGCTGAACACCGACAGCGTGCTGCGCACCCGCACCGACAAGGACAGGCGGCTGGTCTACCTCGAGCGCGGCCAGGCCTACTTCAAGGTCGCCAAGGACAAGACCCATCCGTTCGTGGTCACCGCGGCCGGACGGACGGTGACCGCGCTCGGCACCGCCTTCGACGTGCGGGTGGGCGCCGGGCGCTTCGAGGTCACGCTGGTCGAGGGCAAGGTGCGGGTCGAGGCGCCCATCCCGGCCGCGAGGGCGGGGCAGGGTGCGCCGGCGGTGAACTTCCAGGCCACGGAGATGACGCCCGGCTCACAGCTGGTCGCCACCGCGCAGGAGCCCTGGCGCGTCGCCCCGGCCAACGTCGTGGTCGAGACGAGCTGGACCCGTGACGTGCTCATCTTCGACAACGAGCCGCTGAGCACTGTGGCGGCCGAACTCAATCGCTATTCCGCCAAGAAGATCGTGCTGGCCGACAGCGCCATCGGTACGACGCCGATCAGCGGCACTTTCCGGCCCGGCGACGTCGACAGTTTTGTGCGCACCGTCGAGGCCTACCGGCTGGCGCGGCCGGGCGCGAACACGGCCGAGGCGGTGCAACTGAGGGCATACTGACGAGGCTGCAAGATTTCTTTTCCGCGGGCAGTGTGGGGTGCGGACCCAGGGTTGGCTCACTGCAAGTAGGGGGAGCGCGCAAAGCTCGTCCAAATAAAGGGGGAGCAACGCCGTGAAGAAGAACCGTCCGTCATTCCGCGCTCATCTGCTGAGCGGGGCCGCGCTGGCTGCCGCCATCTCCTGCGCGCAGCCTGCCCTGGCCGAGAGCCGGCAGATCGACATCGCGCCGCAATCGCTGGCCAGCGCGCTTTACGAGCTGGGCTCGGCCACCGGCCAGCAGATCATCTTCACCCCGGCCCTTGCCGACGCCAAGCTGACCCGCGGCGCCAGCAACGCCGAAAGCGTCGAGCTGGCCCTAAACCAGCTCCTGGCCGGCACCGGCCTGACCTACCAGCGCACCGCCGACGCCTTCATGATCGTGAGGGCCGACGGCCCCCAGTCCGGCAGCGCCGCGGGGGGCGGCGCTGAGGTTGAGGCCCTGATCGTTACGGCCCAGAAGCGGGAGGAGGACATCCAGGACGTGCCGATCGCCATGTCGGCGTTCAGCCAGGAAACCCTGGAGCGCACCCAGATTGCTGGTGGTCCGGACCTGATGACCCAGGTCCCGAACATGACCTTCACGAAGACGAACTTCAGCGGCTATTCCATCCAGATTCGTGGCATCGGCACGCAGGCCATCTCGGCGACGACCGACCCGGCCGTGGCGGTAGCGTTCAACAACACGCCCTTTATCCGTAACCGCTTCTTCGAGCAGGAGTTCTATGACCTGCAGCGGGTGGAAGTGCTGCGCGGACCGCAGGGCACCCTTTATGGCCGCAACGCCACCGCCGGTGTGGTCAACCTGCTCACTGCGCGTCCCAAGCCTGTGTTCGAAGCCAAGGTCTCTGGGGACGTCGCCAACTACAACACCACGCGCCTCGAGGGCATGATCAACATCCCGCTGGTCGAGGACAAGGTCGCCCTGCGCCTGGCCGGCGCCTGGACCAAGCGCGAAGGCTACGCCACCAACCAGATGACCGGCGAGCAGATCGATGGACGCGACCTATGGTCAGCACGTGCGACCCTCGGCTTCGAGCCGAACGATGCGATTAGCGCGTACCTCACCTATGAGCACTTCGAGGAAGACGACGACCGCATCCGTTCGGGTAAGCAACTCTGCAAGAAGGACCCGCACCCGCTGGAGATTGGCGGGGTGCCCATCTCGCAAGATCCAACATTCTACTACAGCTATATACGCCTATATGTCACGCAAGGCTGCGAAGCGACATCCCTCTATTCAGACGAGGCGTTCCAGACGCCAAATGCCGGCGCGCTGCCCTATTGGGGCGCGCTTACGTTCAATGCGCTGCCAATCGATGTCTACCTCGATCCATACTTGCACTCCACACAGTCGAAGAACTTGCGCGTCATCGAGTCGTCCATCGAACCTCATTATCGCGCCAAGGCGGACCTCGCACACCTGCAGCTGAATATCGACCTGAGCAATGACCTCACATTAACGTCAGAAACGGCATCCAGTAGCGACTTCTCGTTTGGAACTCAGGATTACAACCGGTTCACGACAGTACCACACGCCTTCAAATACATAAACGATGATCCGAGTTGGTATCGAGCCGATCTTCTCACAGAGAACCTGGAATTCTGCGATCCGCAGCTAGGTTGCTCCGACCGCTTACTTCTGGCTGACTTGGCTACAACTGAATCCAGGCAATACAGTCAGGAGTTCCGGATTTCTTCGGACTACGACGGGCCGTTGAACTTCAGCGGCGGGTTGAATTTCCTCAGGCATGACGCGCTCGACAAATACTATGTATTCGTCAACACCCTTAGCCTCTATGCGGCCATGCACGGAGGAACCCCGACGGGCCCCTATCAACCGGGGATTTCGGACAACACGGATTGTCTCGTAAATATGATCCCGGGAAATCCTGACGAAGTTCAGGAGATACTGTCGTGCACTTACATCGATCCCAACCCCATGGGAAGCCTGAACGATCAGGGACACAACTATTTCTTGAGTAAGAACCCTTATCGTTTGATCTCGTACGCCGCGTTTGGCGAAATCTATTACAATATCACGCCCGACCTGAAATTGACCGGTGGCCTGCGTTGGACGGTCGATAAGAAGCACGCGCCAGAGATTCCGAGCTGGCTGCTCGCCTCCAACACGTACGGCTATCCTGTTCGCAGTGTCGTGGATCAGGAATGGCGCGAGCCGACCGGCCGAGTGGCCATTGACTGGAAGCCCCAGCTTACGTTTACCGACGAGACCCTACTCTACGCCTCCTACGCGCACGGCTACAAAGCCGGCGGCGCCAACCCGCCCCGGCCAGTCATAGTGACCTACGCCAACATTGGCGTCACCGAGGAAGTGCAGGAAAGCATATACGCCCATCCAAAGACGTTCGCGCCCGAGTTCGTCGATGCCTTTGAGCTTGGAACGAAGAATACGCTGTTTGACGGTCGCGTGACGGCCAACGGAAGTGTCTTCTACTACGATTACAAAGGTTACCAGATTTCCGAAATTGTCGATCGCGCCGCAGTCAACCGCAACTTCGATACCGAGGTCTGGGGCGCTGAGCTCGAACTCGACTGGCGGCCCCTCGAAAACCTGAAGATCAGCTTCAAGGGCGGCTACGAGCACACCCGCGTCGCTGACGGCATGAAGGCAATTGACCTCATGGACCGTACGGCGGGCGATCCAGACTACATGGTGCTCAAGCCATTTCCAACGGTGCCGTCAAACTGCATCGTGCCGGTCTCCTGGGTGACGGACGTTCTTCTGGGAAACACGAACAATGCCTATCAAAGCGCGTGCTTGTCTTATCTTGGCGCCAACGGCGGTGCGGAGGCCGCGGGGCTTGGAGATGTTCCCAACAATGGCGAAGGCATCTTCAAGGACCTCGGCGGCAACGAACTGCCTAATGCGCCTGACTTCACCACCACCCTGACGGTCGATTATACCGTGCCCTTGCCGCGTGATTGGCTGGTCACGCTGCATGCCGACTACTATCGGCAGTCGGAAGCGTGGTGGCGGATCATCAACGCAGATCCCTATGACCGGCTGAAGCCCTACCAGACGGTCAACTTCGCGGCGATCTTCAGCAATCAGGACGCCGGCTGGCAGGTGATGGCCTATGTCAAAAACGTCTTCGACAAGACGTCAATTACCGGAGCGTTCCTCAACAGCGACGACACGGGCCTGACCACCAACGTCTTCCTCAATGAGCCTCGTCTTTTCGGACTGCGGGTGACCAAGAACTGGAACAGCGAGCCCTTTTGGGGAACGGGCCGCGAGCATACGCCTGGCGAACCCTATCCGTTCACGATTGAGGCGGGCGCTGGCGTTACACGCATCGACGCGCCCAATGAGGTGTTTACCCCGCCCTTCCTGGTCGGCGCCGTGCGAGAGCTTCAAGCGCCGCTGGCGGTGCAGGATGATGATCTCGACTGGGGCGACAGCCGCGAGGTCACGATAACTTATCAGCCTAAAGGACCTTGGTTGATCTCGGCTGGCTATCGTCGCGGTGAGACCAACGGCAAAGGCGCGGGTCTGGCAACGCAGCAGATGTCCGGCGGCCGGTTTTTAAGCGATGATATTATAGCTCAATATCCATTTATTGAGCCGTATGATAAGTACATTCCGGGGGCGATTAACTTCTCATCGATTGACCATACTGACCAGGAACAGTTTTCGCTTATCGACTTCGCAATCGGGAAGGACGTCGGCCTGGGGCTGCTAGACAGGTCAAAGTTGAGCCTTGGATTGCGCTATGGCGAGTTCAAATCGGCGAGCCGGTCCACCTTCATCGGAACGACCGACCACGAGGATCTGCCTGAAGAGAACGTCGCTGGTTTCCCGCCCCCCTTTGATCCCAAATACCTGGCCCCGCCGATCCATCGCTACACGACCAAAGTCGCCAGCGAACGGGAATTTACGGGCGCAGGCCCAGCCATCACCTGGGACGCCGCCAAGAATATCTTGGGCAATGACGATACCGGCCACGTCGCCATTGATGCTGGCATTGGCGCAAGCGTGCTGTTTGGCAAGCAAGTGACGGACGCGAAGTTTGCGACCGAGGACTTCCTGGGACGATACTCCAGGCTCCACCTTCCGTATTCGGACCTGTTTGCACCCATAAGCCTGACGGATGGTCCCAGCGGGGGTCATGCCGAGAAAAACTCGGCGACCGTTTACGGCGTGTCGGCCAACGTCGGCCTTTCTTACGAGGTCGGGCGGATGAAGGTCTCCGGCGGCTACCACATCGAGAAGTTCTACGACGTCCTTGACGGCGGCGTGGAGCGCCGCAAGGACGTCGATCGCACCATTGACGGTCCCTACATCAAGATCGCCGTCGGCTTCGGCGGCTAGGCTGCCCCGGCCTTCAGTCCCCTCTGAACCGGATCAACTGAGGCGGCGGGTCATCCTGCCGCCTTTTTCTTGTCCGGCGCACCCTCGTAAGCGGCACGCCGCGTTGCGCCGGCGCAATGCGCTCAGGCGCGGCGGGCGGCGGCGATCTCAGCGATCTCGGCCATGGCGCCCCGCCGCCGGGCGAGGTGGCGCTCCAGGTCGGGGGCGAACTCGGCGGGGGAGACGTATTCCTCGCGGTACCAAGGCTGGGTGCGCTGGTCGAAGATGTCGTCCAGCCAGGCGACCACCTGCTTCACGCGCGCCGACTTGGCGAGTTCGCGCCGGGTGGCGAGCCACATGGCGACCGGGCCCATGGTGATGACATCGAGCATCACCAGCGTCGGTTCCAGCGACAGGATCGACGTCGGCAGCGCCCCGATCCCGGCGCCTTCCCGGATGGCGTTGAACGAGACGGCGCTGGAGTTGGTTCGCAGCCGCTGGCGGCTCATCGTCTGGAAGGCCGAGCCCTTGTCATCCATCTGGTGCACCTGGGCGGCGTGATGGATGTACGGGTGGCTGAGGCTCTCCTGTACCGTCGCCGGCTTGCCGTAGAGGTCGAAATAGCTCTGCGCGCCGAACAGGCCGTAGTGGAAATAGGCGATCGGGCGGGCGATCACCTCCGGCTGCGTGGGGCGGGTGAAGCTCAGGGCGACATCGATCTCGCCCTCCAGCGGCCGGTCTGGCCACAGGCCGCAGTCGACCACCAGGTCGATGTCGGGGTTGGCGCGCACGAAATCCGGCAGCCACGGCGTCAGGAAGGCGCCGCCGATGCCGTCCGGCGCCGACAGCTTCACGACCCCCGCCGCGGCCTTGTCGTGGCCCGACAGCTCCATCTCCAGCGCCGCGGCCGAGCGTTCCATGGTCTCGACGCGGGCGAAGGCCCGCTCACCGGCGGGCGTGAGGGTCACGCCCTGGGTGGTGCGCACCAGCAGCTTGACGCCCAGGCGCGCCTCCAGGTTGTCCACGGAGCGGGTCAGGGTCGAGGGACTGACGCCTAGCGCGCGGGCCGCCGCGCCGAAGCTGCGCGCCTCAGCGACCGCCCAGAACAGCCGCAGGTCGCCGAAGTCGGCCTTGCGCCTCACAACGTCGGGCATCCCGGTCTCCCCCACACGAACGCAAGGCGGCCTTGCAACCTTTGCGGCTGCTCAGACCCCCAGCGCACGCTCTACGAAACCGCGGCAAGAGGCAAGCGGAGCGAGCACATGGGACAATCTGCTGCAGTCAAGGTTGATCGCGGCGACCTCGGCGAGACCCTGCGCCAGGGGCTCGAGGCGATCGGCATGTTCGACGCGCGGCCGGACGAGATCGGCCCCATGCGCGAGATGGCGGCGGCCCTGATCGGCCCCGGCATCGCCAGCGAGGATGCGATGGCCAGCGTCTTCGCCCGCACGGGCTACGGCATCTACCTGGTGCGCGAAGATGGCCGCATCACCGGCGTCGTTGCGCTGATCATGCTGAACGCGGCCGGCCTGGCGGCGGTGGAAGATGACAGCTTCGATCCGCTCGACCCCAACCTCGCTCACGTCATCCTGCCGGGCGAGTCCCCCGCGGCCGTGTATAGCTGGGGCATTGCGGCGGCGACCCGCGAGGCCGCCAAGACCGCCATCGCCGGCTGCTGGATCATGCGCGCCGCCGCCCCGTACATCCCCTTCTTCGTCCGGGCCGCAACCGAGTCCGGACGGCGCCTGCTGACCGAGAAGATGCCGTTCACCGCCTATCCGGGCAGCACCAGCGGCCTGCTGTGGTGGGAACGCGCCGACGAACTGGCCAGGAGGGCGGCATGAACGCCATGGCCAAGCGCATCGTCGCCGCGCCGGGCGCCAATACCCGTCACCTGACCGTCAGCGTAGCGCGCACCCTCGACGACTTCATGCATGTGATGGCCGTGCGCACCCTGGTCTACATGGGCGAGCAGGCCTGCCCGTTCGATGAGGAATACGACGGCAACGATTTCGCCGGCTCGACCCACCTGATCCTGCGCTGCCACGGCGAGCCGGTGGGCGTGGTGCGACTGCGCTGGTTCGCGGAGTTCGCCAAGCTGGAGCGGCTGGCGATCCGGCAGGAATACCGCGGCGGTCCCGGCCTGCTGATGCTGGCGCGCGAGGCCTTCGCCCTGTCGGCGCGCAAGGGCTACCGGCGGCTGATGGGCCATGCGCAGCAGCGGGTGATCCCGTTCTGGCGGCGCTACTTCAACGGCCGCCTGCGCGCTGATCGGCCGAAGTTCTCCTTCTCCGAGCACGACTACACCGAACTGGAGTTCGACCTCCACCCGCCGCCCGACGCCATCAGCATCGACAGCGACCCACTGGTGCTGATCCGCCCCGAAGGCGAGTGGGACCGACCGGGCATCCTCGACCATTCGGCCGCCGCCTGATGTCGGTGATGTGGGGGCGTAACGGGCGCGAGCGGATGCTCGTGTGCCTGGACTTGCAGCGCGGCAGCCTGGGGCCCCATCGGGCGCCGGACCGCTGCATCGTCAACTGCCGGCGCGTGCTGGCCCATGCCCGCGACGAGGCCTGGCAGGTGGCGCACGTCCACAGCAAGAAGGCCGATCCGGCCCTGGCGCGGCCCATCGCCGGGCTGGAGCCGCTGACCACCGAGCCGGTGTTCTACCGCACCGGCGTGTCGGCCTTCTCCTGCCGTCCGTTTAGAAAGCTGGTGGCGGAGACGACGGCGGAGCTGGTCATCATCGGCTACTCGATGGCCTCCTCGTGCCTGGCGACAGCCCTGGTGGCCTACGACAACGATCACGCCGTCACCATGGTCGAGGACGCCCTCTGCGCCGCCTCGCTGGAGCCGGAGACGCGCGACGCCCTCGACGTGCTGACGCGCCAGATCGCCCGGCCGTTCATGGGCCTGACCTCGACGGACACCCTGGTTGGCGCCCCGCGCCTGCTGCGGGCCGTCTGAATTTATTTGTCAGGCCATAGGCGGATTTAGCGCGGCCGTTCGTCTCATGCGCCGGGGCGGCGTGTGCGCTAGGCTGGCCTCGCTTGAGGGAGGCCGATGCAGAGCCGCGCGGAATGGTTCGCCGAGCACATCCTGCCGCTGGAGCCCAAGGTCCGGGCCTGGCTGCGCAAGGCAGGCTGGAAGCGCGAGGAGGTCGAGGACCTCGTGCAGGAGACGTACGCGCGCCTGGCCGCCGCGTGGTCCGCCTCGGACGTCGCCCACCCGTCGGCCTACGTCTTCGCCACCGTCCGCAACGTCGCCGCCGACCAGCTGCGCCGACAGCGCATCGTTTCGATCCGCAGCGTGGCGGATATTTCGCGGCTGAACGTCTCTGACGGGGAGCTGGACGCCGAGCAACGGCTGACCGCCCACGAGGAGCTGGACCAATTGCGCGCCGCCATCGAACGCCTGCCGGGCCAGTGCCGCGCCGTCTTCGTGCTGCGCAAGGTCGAGGGCGTGTCGCAGGCCGAGACCGCCAAGCGCCTGAACCTGGCGCAGAGCACGGTGGAGAAACACGTCGCCCGCGGCATGCGCCTGTGCGCCGCCTGGCTGACCCGGCCCGATGAGGCCGTCGCCGCCAACAGCAACCGCAAGCAAGGAGCCCAGCGTGGAACCCGCCGAGAGGATTGAGGCCGCCGCCGCGCGCTGGCTGGCCCGCCACGACGCGGGGCCGCTGAGCAATGCCGACGAAAAGGCGTTCGACGACTGGTGCGCGGGTGACAGCCGCCACCTCGGCGCCTATGTGCGGCTGGAGGCGGTGAGCGCGCGGCTGGACAGGGCAGGGGCGCTGGCCGGGATGCCGGCGCGCGCGGCCCGCAGGTCGTGGACCTGGCCGGCGGCCGGGATCGCCGCGGCGCTGGCGCTTGCCGTGTGGCCGGCGGCGCAGGTGACCCGTGACTTCCTGCACACCCAGCGGTTCTCGACCGACGTAGGACAGCAGTACCGCGCCGCCCTCGCCGACGGCTCGCTCGTTGAGCTCAACACCGCCACCAGGGTCTCGGTCGACCTGCAGCCGGACGAGCGCGACATCCGCCTGCGCCGGGGCGAAGCGGTGTTCGAAGTCGCCAAAGACCACAAGCGGCCCTTTATCGTGAGGACGCCGCTAGCCGATGTCCGCGCGGTTGGCACCGTCTTCTCCGTCTGCACCGAGAACGGGCTGGAGGTCGCCGTCAGCGAAGGCATCGTCACCATCGAACGCGCCGGCAGGATCCTGGCCCATGTAACGGCCGGTGAGACCTTCGCGATGAACGCCGACGGCCAGGTGCGTCACGAAGCCGGCCAGACCGACCGCATCGGCCGCGAACTGGCCTGGCGTCAGGGCAAGGTCGCCTTCGCCGGCGAAACGCTCGCCGAGGCGGTGGCGGAGCTGAACCGCTACAACCGCCAGCAGGTCGAGATCGCCGATCCGCGGGTCGCCGCCATCCACGTCGGCGGCTACTTCCGCGCCACCGACCCGCAGGGGTTCGCGCAGGCGCTGGAGCAGTCCTTCCAGGTGGAGGCGGAGGTCACCGCCGACGCCATCGTCTTGCGCGCCCGTCCGTCGGCGTGAAAAAATACTGACAGTTCTGTAGGCGGATTTTCGCGTGTCCCTCGTCTCAACCCGCACAGCCGATCTGAACGGCCATAAAACGGGGGAGACGATCATGCCATCCAGACACCACGCCCGCGCCCTGCTGATGGGGACCGCCGCCGCCTGCGCCCTGCTGGCCGCGCCCGTCTTCGCTTCCAGCCAGACCAGCGGCGTCCAGCACTTCAACATCCCCTCACAAGACGCGGCCACCGCCCTGAACGAATATGCCCGTCAGGCCGGCGTGCAGATCGTCTTTCCATACGATTACGTACGAGGCCGCCAGGCCCCATCGGTCGAGGGCGACCTGACCCGCCAACAAGCCCTGACCCAACTGGCCAGCGCCCTTGGCCTCACCGTCACCTCCGACCGCGCCGGCATGGTCACCCTGAGAGACCCCGCCGCCCCCCAGGGCGCAAGCGCCGGGGGCGGCGCTGAAGTCGAAGCCCTGATCGTCACCGCGCAAAAGCGTGAGGAAGATATTCAGGACGTCCCGATCGCGATCAGCGCGTTCACACAGGAAGACCTGACCCGTAGCCAGATCGCCGGCGGACCGGACCTGATCACTCAGGTTCCGAACATGACGTTCACCAAGACGAACTTTTCGTCTTATTCAATTCAGATTCGCGGCATCGGCACCCAGGCTATTTCGGCTACCACGGACCCGGCGGTGGCCGTGGCATTCAATAACACCCCGTTCATCCGCAATCGCTTCTTCGAGCAGGAATTCTACGACCTGGAGCGTGTCGAGGTGCTGCGCGGACCACAGGGCACGCTCTACGGCCGCAACGCGACTGGCGGCGTCGTCAACATCATCTCGGCCAAGCCGAAGTTCCGTTATGAGGCCAAGCTGTCGGCCGATCTCGGCAACTTCAGCTCAAGCAGGCTCGAGGGCATGGTCAACATCCCGCTCGTCGAGGACAAGGCCGCTCTCCGGGCGGCGGGCGCCTGGACGAAGCGCGACGGCTACGCTGAAAATCAGCTCACCGGCAATTCAATCGACGGCCGAGACCTCTGGTCGACGCGAATTTCGTTGCGAGTGCAGCCGACCGACCGGATTAACGTCAACCTGATCTGGGAACATTTCCAGGAAGCCGACGATCGGCTACGTTCGGGCAAGCAGCTCTGTGACAAGGATGTGGTCACCCAGGTCGGGCAGTTTCCCGTAAACTACTTCGATGCTCTGCCGCAGGACGGCGGCTTTGGCGGTGAGGTCTGGGCGGGCGTACAGGCGACGTTTAGTCAAGGATGCAAAAGAAATTCGCTCTATGATGTAGCTTCGTTTCAGACCCCGAATGGGCTGATGTTGCCATACTATGGGCCTCTGAGCGCTCTTGGACTGCCGACGAACCGGCTCGATCCGTATGTCAGCACGGTTCAGTCGCAGAACCTGAGGGTGATCGAGTCGGCCATAGACCCGAAATACCGGGCGCGTTCGGACCTTGGTGAACTTCAGGCTAGCTTCGATCTTGGCGGTAGCCTGACCTTGACCTCCGAGACGGCCTATTCCGTCGATTCCGTCTATTCTCTTCAGGATTTCAACCGCTTCAATACAGCGCCGGGCGCCTGGTCGAACCCTTCGGATAACGCGTACTTTCGGCCTGGAGCACTGGCGGTCGGTCCCGATGGCGGTATCTTCTGCGACCCACAGCTGGGTTGCTCGGATCGGCTTGTGGCCACGGATGTTTCCACGGCCAAGTCTCGCCAATTGAGCCAGGAGTTTCGCCTCGCCTCGGACTTTAGCGGGCCTTTTAATTTCAGCCTTGGCGCCAACTTCTTGCGCTCGGACAGCGAGGACAAGTACTATATTTTTATCAACTCGCTAAGTCTGATCGCCGCCCAAAGCAGCTCCTATATCCCGCTCGGGCCCTATGTCGGTGGCGTTACCGACAATACGGAGTGCCTTCAGACCGGGTTCCTGCCCGGAGACCCGAACAGCGCCTATTTCGTTGCGGGGTGTATTTATATGGACCCCAACCCCATAGGCAGCGTCAATGACCAGGGACATAACTACTTCCTCAGCAGGAATCCCTACAAGTTGATCTCGTATGCGGTGTTCGGCGAGGCCTACTACCGCATCACAGACGACCTCAAGCTGACCGCGGGACTGCGGTGGACCGTCGACAAGAAGGATGCGCCGCGAATCCCCACGTGGGTTCTGGCCAGCCAGTCGGTGGGCTACCCGGTTGCGGAAGTTATCGAGCAGGAATGGCGAGAGCCCACGGGACGGCTAGCTTTGGATTGGAAGCCGGAGTTGCCATTCACCGACGAGACGCTCGTCTATGCGTCGTTCGCCCACGGCTACAAGGCGGGCGGCGCAAATCCCCCAGGATACGTCAGCACCTTCTACTCTAATCCTGGCCTGGCGCAGACCATAAGTGATAATTCCGCCACGCGTCCGCGCATATTCGAACCAGAGTTTGTGAATGCGTTTGAGGTCGGGACCAAGAATACCGTGCTCGGCGGCACGGCCACGCTCAATCTAGCGGGCTTCTACTACGACTACACGGGATATCAGATCTCCGAGATTGTTGACCGTGCGGCGTTTAACCGCAACTTCGACGCAACGGTCTGGGGCGTCGAACTGGAATCGGATTGGCGGCCGTTGGAGAACCTGCGGTTCGGCGCCAAGCTGGGTTACGAGAAGACGCGCATCGCCGACGGAGAGCAGGCGGTGGATCTGATGGATCGCACGGCCGGCCATAGCGACTGGCTCGTCGTACGGCCCTTCCCGACGATTCCATCGAGCTGCGTACTGCCGGCCTATATTTTCACTTGGACAGGGGCCCTGTACGGGCCGGGCGGCGTGGCGGGAGGTTCTCCGAGCGCGTGCGAAGAGGCCTACGTTCTGAATCTCGACCCCGTCACCAATATGACGTACGTGGCCGACCCCACTGTGCGGGATATCGGTTTCGTCGGCAGCCCGAACCCTGACTTCCGACCGATCAGCGGCTACGAAGGGTGGAATCCGGCCACGGCGCCAAATAACGGTGAAGGCTTTTACAAGCAACTCGGCGGAAACGAACTGCCGAACGCGCCGCACTTCACCGCCACGGTCACGGGAGACTACACGCTCCCGCTCGTGCACGACTGGCTGATGACGCTCCACACCGACGTGCACTGGCAGTCGCAAAGCTGGTGGCGGGTGTTCAACGACGACACCTACGACAAGCTGCATCCGTATTTTACGATGAACTTGGCCGCGATCTTCACCAACGAAGACGCGGGCTGGAACGTCATGGCCTATATCAAGAACGTCACGGATGAGACGGCAATTACAGGCGCCTTCCTGAATTCGGACGATACTGGCCTCACCACGAACGTCTTTCTGACCGAGCCCAGACTCTATGGCCTGCGCGTGACGAAGCAGTGGACGGGCGGCTCAATTCCCGGCTTTAGCGCGAGCGACGGAGGGCCTTACCCATTCAAGGTCGAGCTGGGTGCGCAGGCGCAACGTTATGACGCGCCGACCGTGCCGCTCATGCCGGCCGCGGCCAACGCCTTCCAGGGACCACTCGCCATCTTCCCGCACGCGCAGAACAGCGATCTTGACTGGGGCAACGGGGGGTCCGTGAAACTCACCTGGAGGCCTGCCGACTCGCGGTGGTCGACCTCGGCCGGTATTCGCTACGGCAAGGTCAACGGATCTCAGCGTCAAGCCGCTGAGCAGAGCACTCCGACGGTTTGCATTTTCGGCGGCTCCTTCGCCTCGGCCTGCTCAAAGTATGATAGTGATTTCTTCGGGCCGGGCACTCGTATGTCGAAGACCAACCGGGCAGACGCGCTCGTCTATGACCGTGAAGATCATCAAATCGTGGACTTCGATATCGGACGTGAATTTTCGGTGGGCTCGATCGAGTCAAGCGGTCTTTTCGGCCTCAGGTACGCTGACCTGACGTCCGTTACCGAAGCGCAATTGTACGGCATTCCGGATTGGGATCTTCCGGCCGGCTTTCTCTCCGACTTCTCCCAGGTGGAGGGCGGCCCCTTCAACCATCACACCCTCTTCAAGATTGCGGCGAACGCTGAACGGCAGTTCAAGGGTATGGGGCCAATCGTATCATGGGACGCGTCGCTGCCGCTCCTGGGGCGAGCCGATGCGGCTCACGTGGCGCTTGACTGGTCAATCTCCGGAGGTGTGCTGTTCGGGGATCAAAAGGCTGTCGTTTCGACCAGTGGTACGACGGGCGATGTTTTCGCCACGGGCTGGCAGCTTGCATTTGCTAACGCCGGCATCATCCCGCCGGGCACCACGACCACGGACCTGCCCGCCCTGACAACAGTCCGTTCCGAACACGCTTCGGTGCCTACGGCGAGCGGCGCGCTGGGGCTTTCGTACCAAGTGAAGGGGTTCACGGTAGGAGCCGGTTATCGCTGGGAGCGCTATTTCGACGCGCTGGACGTTGGCGACGCCGAACGAAAGACGGCCGACCGCACCATTGACGGTCCTTACTTCAAGATCGCCGTCGGCTTCGGCGGCTAGAGAACCCTCCGGCCTCAGTCCCCTCTGAACCGGATCAACTGAGGTGGCGGGCTCCCCAGCCGGCCGCCTCTTTTTTTGCAAAATTTCACACCCGAGAGGTGAGGGGCCGCCGCGAAACTGGCTCTGGGTTCTCGGAGGCGTGGTATCCTCGGCGAGGGGCCGGGGTGTGCGCCCCGGGTGGGCTCACGCCATGCCGCTGCCGCCGGACCGATCGAGCGCCGCCGCCTCCGCTTCGCCGGAGCTGCCGCGGCTGGTCGTCGAGTACGGGCCGGCCCTGCGCCGCTACTTCTTCCGCAAGGCCCCACCGGCCGAGGTCGAGGACCTGGTGCAGACGGTGTTTCTCAACATGCACCAGCGCGCCTCGGCTGAGCCGGTGGACAGCGTCGAGCGCTACCTGTTCCGCGTCGCCGCCCACGTGCTGGCCCGCCGCCATCGTGACGGTCCGTTCAGGCTCGGTCAGCGCCTGGACGAGATGGCCGAGCCGGTAGAGGACCTCTCGCCCGAGCGCATCCTCATCGGCCGCCAAGCGCTGGAGCGGCTGCGGGTGGCGCTGGCCGCCCTGCCGCCGAAGACGCGGGAGGCCTTCGTCCTCCACCGTTACGAGGAGATGACCTATGCAGCCATCGCCGCGCGGCTGCAGATATCCGTCAGCGGGGTGGAGAAGCTGATCATCCGCGCGCTGCGCCAGCTGCGTCAGGCCATCGAGGCGCCCCGAACCATCTC
>Ga0190273_10000134_pt1 | contig 39129 bp, 38 predicted proteins | sample Popmic504IS_FD_134513 | JGI IMG/M metagenome (GOLD analysis project Ga0190273, IMG submission 134513) | Populus adjacent soil microbial communities from riparian zone of Shoshone River, Wyoming, USA - 504 IS | ecosystem: Environmental > Terrestrial > Soil > Riparian zone > Trees stand | place... | reverse complement strand
TTTTCGATTGTTTTTTCTATTCCTTCAAAATCAATATCTGATTCAGAAAGTGTTGCCGGTTCTCGAACCAGAACCAACTGATTTAACAGAAGATAGTGGAATATGCGGAATACTGACGTTCTAGGCTTCACCCAAGAATACTGATAAACATCATCATTAGCACTTAACTTAGCGGCCTTTTCTAGATAATCTTGCACGCTTCCTTGCTCTATGTCGAAGAACCATGCGGCGAAAGCATTACGAAATACTTTCCAACTCTGCCTGAGTGAAACACCTTCTTCATTATTTCCTACAAATCTCTTTCCCCCTTTTTCTCCATCGTCTCGTAGGAACTCCATTATCCTGTTTGCGGGAACTGGGTGGCTCGTTATACCTGCATATGGTTGCTTCTCGAACGCGAGCAGGTCTGCCTCAATCTTCTGCAAAACCACCGTAATCTCATCAGACGGATCAATAAATTTGGAATCTAATCTCTCCCATGCTTTGTAAAAAACAGATTTCGTGTCTTCCAGTCTCAAGCCAAGTGATTCTATTCTGAGCGCAAAGGCTAACTCCTTTGGAATTGCTCTTTTGTTCGCTCCCTTGAGCAGCATCTTTCCGATGGAGGCGAGATTGTTCTGGGCAATTTCGACTTCTCTTTCTCCACTGAACTCTCGTTTGAATTCCTTAAATATTTCATCGCGTGAAGTAATGTCGTCGCGCTCGATAACTCGTCTGGCATGGATCACGCGCTGCCAATGGTAAACGGCAAACGCAATTACCGGGTGGGCAATAGATGCCGGATTGCTTTTGACAGATTCAAGGATGTCAATGGTCTCAACCTGCCGCCGATAGCCATCCGAGAAGAAGACGTGAGCATAAGGCCGCGTCCACCTATCGGGCGATGAAGTGTCATCTATCTCAATCTCGGCTTCAAAAATGTCTCCAAGATCGAGCCATGCAGTGCCGGTAGCGGTCAGGATTAAATTGCTAAAAAGGCGTGCTCTTTCGTGAAAATATAATTCTTTGCGCGAAGCCCGGAGTTTTTCCATTTCGTCATAAGTTAGATGGAAAAAATTAGGATTGGTCTTATTTGTGACACGATCAAGAAGGTCTTGTCTATCTTGGTCGGAGAGTTCATTAAGTTGGGTACTAAACCTCTCTTTGTCTTCTTGAGAGTAGAGATTCAAGGTGTACAAAGCAGACAAATAAATCTCCAATGACTGAAACCTATAATCAGTCTTTGGCGATAGGCTTGCCTTCTCCCTCAATCTGAGCAATTCAGCCCACTTTTCCTCGTCCATTGGCTAATATCCTCCAGTGCTAGATGTTTTGGAGCGGCTCGATTATATTTAAGCCGTCCTGCAATTCCTTAATCTTCGTCTCAAATATAAACGGAGTTCAAACTCACAAACATGGCGATTAAGAAAAGCGAATTATACAGTTCCCTTTGGAGAAGCTGCGATGAGTTACGGGGTGGCATGGATGCCTCTCAGTACAAGGATTACATTCTTGTGCTTTTGTTCGTGAAATACGTTTCCGATAAATACTCAAACACGCCATTTGCCTCGTTCAAAGTTCCCGAAGGCGGGAGCTTTAGGGATATGGCAGCCTTAAAATATAAGGAAGACATCGGCGACAAGGTTAATAAGATTATCGAAAAACTCGCCGAAGCAAACAACTTGAAGGGCGTAATAACTATTACGGATTTCAACAACGAGGAGAAGCTCGGCAAAGGCAAAGCTCTGGTTGAGCGTGTTTCTAAACTTATCGCGATCTTTGAAGACAAGTTTGACTTCAGCCGCAACCGTGCCGAGAACGACGATATTCTAGGGGATGCTTATGAGTATCTGATGCGTAACTTTGCAACCGAATCAGGCAAGAGCAAAGGTCAGTTTTATACTCCGGCGGAAGTTTCCCGCGTAATAGCAAAGGTTGTTGGTGTGGGCAACGCGACTAGCCAGGAGCAGACCATCTACGACCCTACGTGCGGAAGCGGTTCGCTCTTGCTCAAAGCCGCCGATGAAACGCCGTATAAGATCAGCATCTACGGGCAGGAGATGGACAACTCGACCGCCGCACTCGCCAAGATGAATATGATTCTGCACGGGCATCCGAACGCCATCATTCATCAAGACAACACGCTTGCCCTTCCTCATTTCAAAAATCAACACGACCAGAATACTTTACAGACTTTCGATTTTGCGGTTGCCAATCCGCCGTTTTCGACAAAGGCTTGGAGTACAGGCTTTCATCCAGAGAATGACGATTACAGGCGCTTTGAGTACGGCATTCCGCCCGCCAAGAATGGCGACTTCGCTTTTCTGCTGCACCTTATCAAGTCGCTCAAGAGCAAAGGCAAAGGCGCGATCATTCTGCCGCACGGCGTTCTGTTTCGTGGCAACGCCGAAGCCACGATCCGCGAGGCTCTGATTCGCAGAGGCTTTATTAAAGGCATCATTGCCTTGCCGCCAAATCTCTTTTACGGAACAGGCATCCCCGCCTGCATCATCGTCATTGATAAAGAGAACGCTGACAGCCGCCGCGGAATCTTTATGATTGACGCGGGACGAGGCTTCGTGAAAGACGGCAATAAGAACCGCTTGCGGCATCAGGACATACACAAGATCGTTGACGTTTTCAATAATCAACTTGAGTTGCCGAAATACTCGCGGATGGTTTCGCACGCGGAGATCGAGCACAATGAATTTAATTTGAACCTCCCCCGTTATATTGACAGCCAGGAACCAGAAGATGTTCACGACATCGAAGCGCACCTGTTGGGTGGCATTCCGAACCGCGACATTGACGAACTCGGAAAATACTGGCAGGTGTTCCCGGCGCTCAAGGGCGAGTTATTCACTGCGAGCGACAGGGAAAAATACAGCCGCCTGAAGGTTGAGCAGTCGGCTATCAAGGACACGATTTACACGCATCCCGAATTTGTTAGCTACTCCGATACGGTCAAGGCAATCTTTCAGAGTTGGCGCGAGCGGCACACGCCCGTTTTGAATAGTCTCGGCAGGGACGCACAGCCGAAGGTTTTAATCGTAGATATATCAGAAGACTTGCTCAAGTCTTTCGCCGGTGATCGCTTGATTGATAAGTATGACGTGTACCAGCAATTGATGTCTTACTGGACGGAGACGATGCAGGACGACGTTTACATGATTAAGCAAGATGGCTGGCAGGCAAACAGCGATTTGATTCCACGTTATCTGATGGTCAATCGTCATTTTGCGAGCGAGCAGGTAAAGGTGGAAAAGCTCGAAGCGGAGAGGGAGAGCATCACACGCGAGCGCGAGGAACTGGAAGAAGAACACGGCGGCGACGAAGGTTTGTTTGAGAACGCGAAAGCTAAAAATGATAACGACAAGTTGAACCGCGTTGGAGTACAGCTTCGCATCAATGAGATACGGAGAGACGAGCTATTAAGCGGCGACGGTGAAGATGTGCGGGCGGAACTGAATGCGCTGGAAAATTATCTCGCGCTGGTTGAGCGGGAGGCGAAGGCGGGCAAGAAGGTCAGGGAAGCGAAGGCCGAACTTGACCGCAAGGTTTACGATAAATACAGCGAACTCGACGAGGACGAAGTAAAGACGCTGGTGGTTGATGACAAATGGATGCAAACGCTCGATGCCGCCGTGAGATCGGAACTCGAACGCATCGCGCAAAATCTGACGGGGCGAATCAAGACGCTCGCCGAACGATACGAGACGCCTTTGCCGCAGGTTGCCGCCGGAGCTGAAGAGTTGACCGCCAGAGTTGATGCGCATCTAGCGCGCATGGGATTCTCTTCGATTGAGGATGAACAATTGAAAATGGACAGTGTGAGCCAATGAGCGCAGAAAACTCTCAATCATCAACCGTCTATTCTCAATTGCCCGACGGCTACAAGCAAACTGATGTCGGCATTATTCCTAAAGATTGGTTTGTGGAGATATTAGAACATCTTTCTACTAAGATTGGCGATGGTATTCACTCAACGCCTGAGTATGTTGAATCTTCTACCTTTTATTTCATCAACGGCAACAATTTAATAAACAACTCTGTCAAAATTACAGAGAACACAAAATGCGTTAGTGAAAAAGAATATAGAAAATATCAATTAAAGCTAACTGACAAAACTATTCTACTTTCTATTAACGGAACAATAGGCAATCTTGCTTACTATAATGATGAACCTGTAATTTTGGGAAAGAGCGCAGCATATATAAACATCAAAAAATCTATATCGAAAGATTTTATCTTCTACTTTTTACAAACTGAAACAATAAAACAGTATTTTGAAGATGAGTTAACTGGATCAACTATTAGGAACTTATCGCTCAAATCTATTAGGAACGCGCCAATTAAACTTCCGCCATTTAACGAACAGCAGGCTATCGCCGAAGCCTTGGGCAACGTGGACGCGCTGATTACTTCCTTAGACGGACTCATCACCAAAAAGCGCAATATCAAACAAGGTACGATACAGCTTTTATTGACGGGCAAAAAACGCTTGGCGGGGTTTAGTGGCGATTGGGAAACGAAGAATTTGGGCGAGGTTACAGAGTTCGCAAATGGGAGACCTTACGAGAATTTTGTTAAAGATAATGGTTCTTACAATCTGATTACCCTTGACAGCATTGGAATTAATGGAAAGCTAAAGAAGGAACATAAGAGAATTGATTTTATTGATAATTCGTTACGCAAGGACGATATAGTAATAATACTCAGTGATATAGCTTATGGAGGTTTACTAGGACTTTGTGACCTTATACCTAATGATGGCGAATATAATCTCAATCAACGAGTAGGTCGTTTACGAGCCTTCGCGGGTGTCTTTCCAGAATATTTACGATTACAAATAAATTTCAGACAAGACTATTTTAGAAAGCGTGGACAGGGAACTTCTCAAAGACATATTTACAAAAGAGATATAAATGCCTTATCGATACCGATACCTAAAGCAGATGAACAAAAAGCCATCGCCCAAATTTTGAGCGACATTGATGCGGAAATCGAAGCATTAGAAAAGAAGCGCGAGAAGTACAAAGCCATCAAGCAAGGCATGATGCAGGAACTACTCACGGGAAAGACGAGATTGATATGAAAAACTTCTACCAGCTAAGTCTGATGATAGCTCTGCTCGTCCTTTTATCTCACTTGGCAACCGCTCAAGTCTTGCCGAAAAAAGGCAGTCCGCCACAACGCATCTATGGACTGACGATTGAGGATTTAGATGAATTGGATGTGGATAAGTTTGAAGAGAAATTCAGAGCGGTTTCCGTTCCGATAACGCTCAGAATCGTTTTTCAAGCTGGCACTATGCCGTCCGATTATGAGGAGAAGTTAAGCAAGCTGCACAACCCACCGCCGGGAAGGAAAAGATTCTATATTCTGGCTCTGCCTTTCGACTCGTTTGCTCTTCGGCACCATCAACTGAACTCGAACCCTAACGAGAATTTTGACTGCAATAAGTTTACTGCAACTGATCCTATCTACGATCACAGAGCAAAATGTTTCGTTGAGTATTTCAAAGGCGAAAAAGATTACATTGATGCGTGGGAAGTGGGAAATGAAGTCAATGGAGAATGGGCTGATGAAGATTACCAGGACGGAGTAAAATTGCCTCCTGATACAAAAGGCAAGCCTGAAAGAACCGTTGAAAAAATAAACAGGCTCATCAATTTCATTCCCGCTCATAAGCCGCTTATGCTGACCGTTTCCTATGTGCCGGACTGTCTTGAGTGGACGGCTAATGCTATGGATAAATGGATTGGTAATTTTCCTCAATCAATGATTGATAAAATTGACTATGTGCTGGTTAGTTATTACGAAAATAACTGCAATTTCAGAGTCCTCAGCGAAAAAGAAATCAACGAAGACATTTTCGGCGCATTGAAACGTGTCTTTCAGAGCCAATTTCTTGGCATGGGAGAAATTGGTTATTCGGACGGCGACGATGAAGATTTCGAAACTTGTAAAGACGACAAGAATTGCTATTGCAGTAAAGACATGCAGAATTGCAATGCAGCAAATTGTGTCGAACGAAATGACAAGATGGCTTGTTGCCGGAAATCGAAAATCTCACAGATGCAAAGATACTACGGCATGAAACCGAGCGACAGGTTATACATTGGCGGCGGTTTCTGGTGGAATGCGGGCACAGATTACAAAGTTAAAGATTTTCTCAAGGCTCTAAAAAAACAGTTCACCTGTTTAGAAACAAATCGAGACTGTGAAACAGCCCTGCCTGTAGATTGCCGTTAAATATTTAGGTATAGGATATGAGTAAGGTCGGCGAAAGAGAAAGACTTACCCAAAATCGCATCGTTAGATTGTTTGTTGACCGTTTAGGCTACGATTATCTGGGCGACAGGCAAGATCGCGAGAACAACAGCAACATCGAAGAGTCACTCTTGCGCGGTTACCTGCGCAGACAAAAGATCAACGAGACACTCATCACGGCGGCAATCAGAAAACTGTCCAACGAGGCGGGCGACCAGAGCAAGAGCCTGTACGACGTTAATAAGGATGTTTATTCAACCCTCCGCTATGGCGCGAAAGTGTCGCGCGGCATCGGCTTCAATGATGAAACCGTCAATCTGATTGACTGGAAAGAACCCTTTAAAAACGATTTCGCCATCGCCGAAGAAGTCACAATTAAGGGCAAAAACGATAAGCGTCCCGATATTGTGCTATACGTCAACGGCATCGCGCTCGGCGTGCTCGAACTCAAGCGTAGCATCGTCTCTGTCTCCGAAGGCATCCGCCAGAATTTAGACAACCAGCAAGACCTCTTTATCAAGCCGTTCTTCTCGACCGTGCAGCTTGTCATGGCTGGAAACGACACGCAGGGCTTGCGCTACGGCGTCATTGAAACGCCCGAAAAGTATTACCTGAAATGGAAGGAAGAGAACGAGACCGAAGCGGACGCGGCAGAAAACCTACTCGACCGCCATCTATTGCAGCTTTGCCGTAAAGATAGATTCCTTGAACTCCTACACGACTTCATCGTCTTCGATGGCGGCATCAAGAAAATCTGCCGCCATAATCAATACTTCGGTGTGAAGGCAGCACAGAAGTATCTGAAACGTCGCGAAGGCGGCATCATCTGGCATACACAAGGCTCCGGCAAATCTCTGGTGATGGTTTGGCTGGCGAAATGGATCAAGGAAAATCTCACTGACTCGCGCGTGCTTATTATCACCGACCGCACCGAACTGGACGAACAAATCGAAGGCGTTTTCAAAGGCGTTGGTGAGAATATCTACCGCACCAGGAGCGGCGAAGATTTAATCAATCAGCTCAACACCAAAAAGGAATCGCTCCTCTGCTCGCTCATACACAAATTCGGCAGGAGCGACCAATCCGACGTTGATACCTTCATCGAAGAAATGGAACGCGTAAAAAACAGCTTGCCCGAAGGTTTTTCTCCGAAAGGCGAACTTTACGTCTTTGTTGACGAATGCCACCGCACGCAGTCCGGTAAACTCCACAAGGCTCTAAAAACCATCCTGCCAAATGCTATCCTTATCGGCTTCACCGGAACGCCCTTGCTGAAAGCCGACAAACAAAAGACCATCGAAGTCTTCGGTAGTTACATCCACACTTACAAATACGATGAAGCGGTCAAGGATAATGTCGTGCTTGATCTGCGCTATGAAGCCCGCAAGATTGAGCAGGACATCACCTCGCAAGCCAAAATTGACCAATGGTTTGAAGCCAAGACAAAAGGCTTGACCGATCACGCCAAAGGCGAACTCAAACAGAAATGGGGTACGATGCAAAATCTCCTCAGCTCGCAGGAGCGTCTGGAAAAAATCGCCGCCGATATTCTGTTTGATATGGAAGTCAAAGACCGTCTGCAAAGCGGCAAAGGCAACGCTATGCTCGTCGCTGGAAGCATCTACGAAGCCTGTAAGTTCTGGGAAATCTTTCAGGGCAAGGGCTTCAAGAAATGCGCCGTCGTCACTTCATATAATCCGACAATAGATAAAGCCAAAGGCGAGACAACGGGCGAATACGCACCGACCGACAATCTTAAAAAGTTCGAGGTTTATCAAAAGATGCTCGGCGAGCAGACAGTTGAGGATTTCGAGAAGGAAGCCAAGCGAAAGTTCGTCAAAGAACCCGCACAGATGAAACTGCTCATCGTCGTTGACAAGTTACTCACGGGTTTCGACGCGCCTTCGGCAACCTATCTCTACATTGATAAATCAATGCGCGATCACGGCCTGTTTCAAGCCATCTGCCGCATCAATCGTCTCGACGGCGAAGATAAAGAATACGGTTACGTCATTGACTATAAGGACTTGTTCGGAAGTCTGAAGGGCGCGGTTAAGGATTACACATCGGGCGCATTTGAAGACTACGATAAGGAAGACATTGAAGGCTTACTAAGCAATCGCCTGACGAAAGCCAGGGAGCATCTGGCAGAGGTTTTGGAGGCCGTTAAGGCTTTATGCGAACCCGTCATGCCGAAAGAATCGAAGGCTTACATCAAATTCTTCTGCGGCAATACCGAAGACAAAGACGAACTTAAAAAGAACGAAGCAAAGCGACAGGATTTGTATAAATACACCGCGTCTCTGATTCGCGCTTATGCAAACATTGCGAATGAGATGCCGGATGCTGGATATTCCGCCGATGAAATCCGAGAGATCAAACAGGATGTTGACCATTACACGAAAGTCCGAGATGAAGTAAAACTTTCAAGCGGCGACTACATTGATTTGAAAGCTTACGAACCTGCGATGCGCCAGTTGATTGATATGTATATCAGCGCGGGCGAAAGCCAGGTTATTTCCAACTTTGACGATATGACCTTAGTTCAACTCATCGTCGAGCGCGGAACAGATGCCGTTGATTCTCTGCCGAACGGTATCAAGAAAAGCAAAGAAGCCGTTGCCGAAACCATCGAGAACAATCTGCGGAAACTGCTTGTTAAAAGGGAAACGCTCGATCCGGCTTACTATGCGAGGATGTCAACAATTCTCGACGAGTTAATTAAAGACCGCAAGCGCGCCCAACTGGAATATGAGAAGTATCTGGAAAGAATTGTTGAATTAACTAGGATGGTTGATAACGGGAACGCCCAATCTGTTCCCGACAGCATTAAAGGCTCCGCCGCGAAGGTCGCCCTGTATCACAATCTTGGCGAAAATGCCGACCTAGTTGTCTTGATGCACAATAAAATCAATTCGATAAAGCAGCACGATTTTCGTAACCACCCCGGAAAGACCAATGATGTCAAACGGGCGATTTATGAATCGTTGTGTAAGTTTGGCATTGATGACATCGCAGAAGCTGAGCGCATTTACAAAATCGTTGAGGCACAGCAAGAATATTGATGCAGCAGATCACCATCAGAAACATAACGATTGATGTCATCAGGAAGGACATCAAGAATCTGCATCTTGCCGTTTACCCTCCGACCGGACGAGTCCGCATCGCCATACCACTGAATGTTAATGACGAAGCTGTCCGCCTTTTCGCCATTTCAAAATTAGGCTGGATAAAAAAGCATCGGAAGAGTTTTGCCAGCCAACAGCGCGAGACAAAACGAGAGTACGTTTCTGGCGAAAGCCATTACGTTGACGGTAGGCGTTATCTGCTGAACGTCATCTATCGCAATGCCCCACCGAGAGTTGAAATTAGAAACAAAAGATATATTGATCTTTACGTGCGCCCAGATAGCTCCACTGAACAACGCGAGCATGTAATGACAGAATGGTATCGCCGAAGGATGAAAGAAAGAATCCCTGCTCTAATCGAAAAATGGCAGAGGATAGTTGGTGTTCAAGTAGATGATTGGAAAGTAAAGCAGATGAAAACAAAGTGGGGAACTTGTAGCAGAGAAGCCAAACGAATCTGGCTTAATCTTGAATTAGCCAAAAAGCCTGCACTTTGCTTGGAATACATTATTGTCCATGAATTGGCGCATTTGTTAGAGCGCCACCACAATGAGCGATTTATTGATTTAATGGATAAGTTTCTACCGCAATGGCGTTTCCACCAGGATGAATTAAATCAACTTATTTTGAGTTACAACGATTGGAACTATTGAGCAGTTTTCATATGGACGGATCAGACTACGAATTTATCGAGCTACTTGATCGTATTTATCTCAATGGTTTGTGCTGCCCAATGCCAACGTTTTGGGCTGAACTTGGCAAGCATATTTCTTCGGCGCAGTCTTTTAGCAATGCAGAAGGGATTTGCCTCAACAAGACCTGAAAACGACTCTTGCCCCAAAAAGATTGATCTTGCCTCAAAAAGATTTAGGTGATAGTTAGGAGCTTTTGGGCGGGCTTAATGTCATCAGCAACTTTGCCAGATGCTTTACATTTACAGCTAGTGCTTGCGGAAGCATAAACTTGATTTCCTCATAAACTTGATTTGACTCGTCTAGTACACTCTCAATTTGCGCAGGCATTAGGTGGTAGCTGGTATTAGCAACCACAATTCCAAATAACGTAAAAGGCGTAGCCCAATTCATTATCGCCGCGCCGCTTGCACCACGTAGAGCGGGAAAGGACAGTTCTAGCATTTCATCACCAGCAAGATTGAATTGATCTTGTAGGTTTCTAAGTCGAGTGATATTACCGAGTCTAGTGGCAGGCTCAATATAAAACTTCTCATCTTGGTGTCTTGTAGTTCCATACTCAAAACACGTTACTGGAATGTTGAAGAGAAAGTCATCAGGCTTGGCTAGTGGTAACGAATATTGCGGGCGATAACCATCAACTTTTAGGACAGCAAGATCGGTTTCAGAGCTTTCTAAGATTAAGTCTGCTTCATATACCCATGATTCCTCAGCTATGATAATGCCGAACCGTTTCTTCCAATCGCGCACAACGTGATGAGCCGTCACTAAGTAGTTCCCGTCATCAATGAATGTGCCTGTACCAAGAAAAGTTTCTAAAGTCTCTTCTCTCTCAACCCCAAAGATGGGAACAACAATATTACTGATAACAATATTATCGGGAGCGATTTTATCCATAATCCTACAACCATTGTTCTAAATAAATAACTTGCCTTAATGCTCTAACCGCTAGAAGCGCCATTTGCTCAAGTTCCTTCTCATAATACTCAGGCCGTTTAAGCAAGTCAGTATCTTGGCTAGGGTCATTCACATGAACCCACTTATTGCGATACTTTCTTAATGTATGTAAGTCCACTTTCAAATCATCAGGAATAGGAGATTGCTCAATAAGAGTATAAAAGCTTAACTTAGTTGTCGCAGGATTATTTACATATTCATACCGGAGATGAGACTCAATAGCTGCTTGAGATACAAGAATCGCAGCAAGATTCGCTCCACTACAAAAAGCCTCATCCGCGTCTCTAATAAGAAAAGTTGACCACTCAGAGAGTATAACTCCACCCAAGAGTAACTCTTCGTCAAGCTTATTGATGTAGTCCCATTTTTCTTCTGAGTTCATAGCGTTATGCGACTTGCGCCCAAAACTTCGGCTTCAGATTCAACTCATATATGCTCTGAATAAGACAGCATATATTGTGACAGAGTACCTTGCATAGAGCCTCATTGATCTATGCCGTCTTAGTCCGACTCCGCCTAGCCACAAGTTGCTGTCTCGTTTGAAAACCGATTTGGATGCGATTCCTTTTTGCTGCGTATGTCCATTGTAGCCCCCATAGTGATTAGCCTGTTTTCTTACTTAGTCAGTATATACGTATAAAAGTATAACCTTGACAGGTTATACCTTCTAAGGTATATACTTGAGTTATGGCAAAAGTACCAATCACTGTTATGGGCTTTCGCTGCGAGCGCTGCGAACATGAGTGGATACCGCGCGACACTGAGAATGACCCGCGTATATGTCCGAAGTGTAAAAGCCCCTACTGGAATCGCCCCAGAAAGGCTACATCTATGATGAGCTATGAAGATTTTCGAGATACGATCAAGCAGACATTGAAAAAGGCAAAGCAACCCTTAACATGGACGGAGATCAGAACGACCGCCGGACTGCCGCAAGCGCTCCCTAACAATCAATGGGTTCGCCGGATGGAAACAGACATTGGTCTCAAGCGAGAAAAGGACAAACATGGTGTCATTCACTGGCAGTTGAGTTAAACTACCGACATGGCGCAGGCGAATCGGTTAAAGCTCCCAAGTGCGACGGCCAGACAGCAGGCCGAAAACAAGATCGTCTGGAATGAAGCGCGGTGTCCCCACTCCGCGCTTTTCTTTACCATCGGATACACAGGGCGGCCATTAATTGAGTTCCTAGACTTACTCTTAGAGCATGAGGTAAGGACACTCTTAGACATTCGACAGAATCCAGTAAGCATGTACCGTCCAGAGATGAGCAAGAATAACTTGAAGCACGCGGTCGAAGCTTGTCACATGATTTACACTCACGTCCCCCAATTAGGCGTGCCAAGAGACATCCGCGCCAAAGCTATAGAAACCGGAACGCGAGACGTTATCTGGCAATGGTACGACGAGCATATTATTACTCAATATATAGGACGGAATCTTCACCGATTCTTTAACGCTCTTGAGCATCCTGTGGCGCTCATGTGCGTGGAGCTTGACCCGCACGAATGCCACAGACACCGACTCTCACTAGCACTTGAAGCAAGAGGGTTGACTAGCTTCGATTTGTAACGCGCTCTCCCACTGCGCTATGCCACTACGAGAGACGAAAAAGGCTCTGATCGTTGTTCGCACCTATCCTTTGCCTGCCGCATCCGGCGTAGAGGTTTCTTGTACTGCCGCAATCACAGATGATAATAAGTGGTTACGTCTTTTCCCTCTTCCGTATAGGCATCTGGACAAAGACAAACACTTCAAAAAATATCAGTGGATTGAAGTTGAAACTACAAAAGCCTCGTCAGACTCGCGTCCAGAGAGTTATCACCCTACTTTAAGTTCAATCAAAATACTCTCAGACCCGTTACCTACTTCAAACGATTGGCAAGCTAGAAAAAAGCTCGTGTTTCCACTTAAAGCGCGTAGCCTATGCGACCTACAAAGGGAACGTGACGCAAAAAAATATCCAACGCTAGGATTCATCCGACCAAAGATCATAAAACAGCTACGGATAACAGAGACGAGTCCAACATGGACGCGGGCGCAACTAGACGCACTCCATCAAGGCAATTTGTTTCAAGCACAGCCTCAGATTGAGCTAGAGAAAATCCCTTACATTTTTACTTACCTCTTTTGCTGTGAAAATGAAGCCTGTAAGGGTCACACTCTTAGCTGTACTGATTGGGAGATGGGCGAATCTTGGCGAAGCTGGTTAAAGACTTATGGCGAGCATTGGGAAGAAAAGTTTCGCCAGAGATACGAGAAGGAAATGATTGAGCGGAACGATACCTACTTTTATGTCGGAACGATTCACAAGCACCCGAACAGATGGATAATCATCGGATTATTCTACCCTCCAAAGCCTAAAGCAGACACTACCGTCAAAGCCCCTTCACTATTCGACTGATTTTTAGCTTGCCTCATAAATATCTGGTCTGCCTCATAAATCAGCTTGACTAGGGCTTATTGAGGCAAAGCCATGCAGGAGAGCGTTATCCGCCTTCTTTGATTTTAGCTGGATGGTGGGAATCATCTAATAGTGAAAAGCGGGCGAGGCTATTGGAACAACTACTATTTGCTTACAGGCATGGCGCAATCAACGAAGCCTTAGATTTTCTAATGGCACTCGATAACAATGCGTGGCACAAAATGGCTCATCAGACGAATTTAACCTTATTCTTAGACATGCATCACTTCTTTTAGGCAGGTGGTATAGCCGTTGTTATGCTTCGCGTAACATACCCCGTCAGAAGTCAGTCTGTGACTCTTGATCTCTAACAGGACGCCCACAAATGCCCTCCCTGCCGATGTGTCCGCGCTTGTGCTTTGCTTTGCAGCGCCAACACTCAACAATCTCGTCATAGCATTTCTTGTATAGCCCAGTAGCGATCACCCAAGGGGAAAGATCACGGGGGAAGTAACAATAGACCTTTCCCGTGCTATCGACACACGTGTTCGACTCGCACTGGCACTCTCCTTGGCGAGCCACTTCCTGCTTATAGACCCAGTATCCGCCCTCCAGCAGAATAATGTCCTTAGAGGTCGCCCTTGGCGTCGGCTCCTCGACAAGTTTCTCAAATAACTGTCGCAAATCCTCTGTAGTTATCGTCTCCCGTTCAAGCGCTGTGAACAGCGTACGGAATACCTCATCCTTGGTAACATCAGATGAGACTTCACGAGCAGTTCGCTTCACCTTCGGTGCCAGATTGATGAGTTTCCGTAATACGAACGCAAGGCCAGGAGTGTAACCAAGCGTTCTATCTGCTTTAGTCTGATTACAATGACCATGACAAGGGAGCCAGTTATTGAATCCATTGATGTCAAAGTCATCAGTGAGGCCATACTCTCCAAGCGTTTCTTTCCGGCGTTCATCATCCTCAAGTAAAGATTCAGGGAAGAAATGATCGATTGTAGCGTCCAACAAACGCAGCGGCTCTGTGCAAAGCCAGCATCTCCGCCCGTGACAATGCCAAACAGCGTACCTCTCTGGGTAAGTGAATTTGCGCTTCTTCATACTCTTAGTCTAGTTACAATTGTATAGAGCATAACGCCCGAAATAACCCACAACCAGCAAATGGTATCCACATGAAAGGAATGCTATCACGAAGTAGGGTTGAATGCGTTGTTAGGTGCTGCGTAGGTGAAATAGCCTCATGATTTCGCTACTCAGTGGGCGGAAGCAATGAAGTTATTGTCTTCGTCAGGTATTTCTCTAGCTTAGTCATGTTTTCATAGTAAAGAATACGCATCCCTTGAACGTCGAAATGAACCTTAGTATCTGAGCGAGCGACTAAAATCAATGGTTTACCAAACGCATGAGCATATCCAATTTCGTAATAAACATTAGGACGCTCATAAGTTAAGTCCGCTATTATTATCTGAGCAATCTGGATGCTACCGAGAATCTTTTCCGTAATTTGTCCAGTAAATTCTATGTCATCAACACGCTCTGCTCTCAATCCAAGCTTTTGACAAGTATTTTTAATAGTCGCATGAACATCTTCAAGAAACGGATCTTCACTCATCGCCATCATAATGAACGCATAATCAGGCTCAACGGCTCCGGTTCTACCAAGCTTACGATCTGTTAACTGTTCCTCAAGGTCTGCAATAATGCGGCTGATTATTTGTTCGGACGAACTATCAGAAGGCGTTTTTACGGTCATGCGTTCTAGTAGCACCTCCATTCGCTCGCGCATTTTATTTGGAGTTTCACTATAATGGTTATATAGAACCGCATCGAAAAGTTCATCTTCTTCTAAGTAAGTTCGATATAAAACGTCGGTTTTCGCAAGACGAAGTTCAATCTCGTCATCAGAAATATTTCGGGATGCCTGAATGCTTCGGAGGGCTCTGTAGGGTGCATCAAAATAATGAAAAACCACTCTTACACATTGTTCATAATCACGCTTTATCGCTCGGATCGTAGAAATGTCATTACATATAATAAAGTGATGTCGCTTTTGATTAATTGCTTGCTCAATCTGGGATCGTTGGATTCCGTACCGATAACCATATGTTTGATATATATAGTCATACTCACTTGGACTAACTTCCTTGACGCATTGAATCTCCACCCCGTCGTACTCTCTTGGAGAACGGTCAGTCCCTTTGATGTGAACGCTATATTGGCTGCCAGCAGTCATTAATTGTTCCATCAAAGTGGATTTACCAGAACCAGAAGCTCCGAAAACAAGTACCACCATTGACATAATCGATTCTCCTCACCAACTAAAACTACCTAACCAAGATGCTATTATAAATTCAGTTAGTAGTTAACTTCCATGTCCTACTATAAATGGAGGATTGGCGCATAACGCCCGAATTAACGCGCCCTGCGCTAGCAGCCTTCAAGCAAGTCGGAGAGGACAAGCATGAAAAGAATGCTATCGCGAGGTTGGGTTGAATGAGTTGTTAGATGCCGCCGGTTTAAAAAGTAAATATCTCTGTAAGTTCCTTTGCTAACCCGTCTAAATCTGGGAATAACGTTGCATGATTCATTCCAAGCAGGTCAAGGTCTTGCTTTATTCCCTTTCGAGCGGTGGATTGAATAATTAGCTTTACCAAACGACCATCATCGCTGAACGGGTGGTTCTTGAATTGTTCAACAAAGCTTCGATGATCTTTCCCGTGTATTGTAAAGCGACCACGCTGCACGGCCATTCTAATATGAACGTGCGTTGGAGAAACTGCAATCGGGAATTTCGGTGGATTACTTGGTGAATAACCGCCAAATGCCAATTCATAGCTCCACTTTACTGGATCACTATCAGATGACGGAAGATTTACTATGTTTGATAGCTTATTCAGTTCAATTGGGTCTAACAGCCAAACAGCACCATCAAGTTCTTCTTCAGGAGCAACAGCGAAATACAAGGCGGCAAGAGCGCTCTCTGTCCAATCAAGCAACCGTGTTGGAAGGCCGACGTGCTGCATTAGAGATAACCATTGTGCTAATGAGCGCGGGAGTAGCCTATCAGTATACATAGCCGCACGTTGAATAAAGAAGGTTGTTAAATCATGCTCTTTACTGCTTTTTCGGAAAACACTTGGGCGCGGGGGTTTGCTACCATCCGATTGCCCTCTAAACCAAGGATTCAAACCCGTTGGGCGATACCAATGAGCGGTAGAGTTCTTAATTTCGTCAATATATGTCGAGATTGAATCTACAGGAATCTCTTTAATTGTCATGTTTCATCCCCAATATCTTACATTATCATAAGTGTCAGGCATCTAATTCTAATTAGACCGCAGTGCTATTATTGTATTTTACCGCTAACAGCATTTTCCACTTAATCCGACTGCGGTCTAATCACCTCCACGGAGCTAAATTACCGTTAGTAGCGGTCTAATCTATCTGTGTAGTGTAAAACACCGCTCGCTCTCATTTCTTCAGTTATCAACTACCTCAATGCTTGACCATAAATTGCCACCCTCTTTGTGTGCCAAGTGTGTGCCAACTTATCAAAACTAGACAAAATTGAGCCGCACGAGGCATCACGGGCGCTAGAGGTAAACTTAACGGAGACGCACTTTAACAAACGCAAGCATACTCAGCAAAAAGCCTGTATAAGATTTGTAAACTGCGGGTCGGGGGTTCAAATCCCTCCACCGGCTTCAATTCTTTCAATAAGTGAGGGCATCCATCGTGGATGCCCTCACGTGTTTTGTGTGCCAGTGTGTGTGCCAAATTTCCGAATGTGTGCCGCGACATCCGATAGCTGTGCTAAAGAAGAGTTTGATGGCCTGAACAGTAATCCTTAATTATTGAGATGACTACAACAATCCGTAGCAGCATAACGCCGCGTTCAGAGTGCCGCCGCAGGGAACTAGCAAACCCTTCGCGCTATGATTTAGCTTGGCTGCAAAGTGATTATCACTTTGCCCCCGCTTTGTGAAACAGCGCGTTGCGCGTCGCAAATTCGTGAAGGCTGACATGTAGGATTGGTTGGGAAGCCTGGGCAGACCGGGCTTCCAACCAATTGAATGCAGTCTGTGCAGTCTTTTGGATAGACACCCGGATTGCCTGTGTTTTGGCCCAGAGGCTTGGGAATGATTTGGGTAATCGCCTTATTTGTGTTCGACACCAACCAACCTCCGCCGCCCTGCATCGTCATCGTCACCTTAAAATTGAATCCGTTGACCAGACTGACATCGACATCTTCCGCTCCGGCTGATGGGTTAAGCGTGAATTCAGCAGTCGTGTAGCCGTTCGGGAACGTCGCATCGGGACAAGCGGGATAACCGCCAAAAGTAATATTTCCGCTGATGCAGGTTCGCGGAATATTCGGGAATGTTTTGGATTTACCGGCAGCAAGCGTGAACTGACACTTTCCGGCGTATGGCTTTTGCGACGGATTTTCAATTACTTGATCGCAAAAACCTGCCGCCTTCAGTTGGTCGGCAGTAATCGGAGGATTATTGGCATTACACGCTCCTCCGAGTGCTGCCAGTACGACAAAGACTTGCACGATTTTTTTTGTGTTGTTCGTAATGACCAGGCTCGTTCGTGTAGGCGCAGCCTCCAAGGCAGCAAACACAGGTTTTGTCTCCGGTGAACTGACAATAGAGTGACTTTCCGAATTGCTGCTCGCGCTGGAGCCAGTAAATATTGCGAAGCCAAAGATGGTCAGCGCAATCAACGCATATCCTGCTTGTGATGGCTTCATAATCTTGATCTCCTCAAAGATGGTGGTTAAGCACTCTATATTTTCAACCTGGCAAACATACATCGTTTGGTTTCAAGTTGACTGAGGAACTCTGAGAGGTTTCAATTTTTAGCGCAGGAGCATAGTAAATCAAAACGCCTTTTTCATCGCCTCTGCGTTGCCCGCGAGCGTCTAACGCCCGAATTAACGCGGCGGGAATAATTGAAAGAAGCCTCCGATCTTGCGTATGAAAAGCAAGCTAACTCGCGCTCCGGTTGAATGAGTTGTTCGGTGCGGCTACGATTTTAATGAGGCTTACTGCTAAATATAATGTCGGCTAAATCAGTCTCAATATCTGTGACAGGCGCAAAGCTGAAGTTGCTGAGCACGACCACCAGCAACTTCTCATCCGTGTAACGCATGATTTGAGCGGCAAATCCGTTAATCCCTCCCAGAAACCCCATGTACTTGTGATTCGATTTATTCTTGCCGATGAACCAGCCATAGGCTGCTACGTCACCCCAATCTGTGGTCGTGTAAGGCGTAAACATAACGGCAAGCGATTTTTTCGTGACGAGCTTTTCCGTGTAGAGCGCCTGATCCCACAGGAACAAATCTTCTACTGTCGAATAAAGCGAGCCGCCGCCCGTGGGAATGGACATATCTATGTACGGGGCGTTGATGATTCTCCCATCACGTTTCGTGTAACTGGCGGCTCGATTCTCTATAATCAGGTCATTGTGGTCACTGCCCGAATTTGACATCTTTAACGGATCGAAGATGTTCTCCTTGAGATAAGCTTCATAGGATTGACCCGAGACTCGTTCGATGATGTAACCCAACAGCACGTAACCGGAGTTGCTGTACTTGAACTTCGTACCCGGCTTAAAGTCCAGGGGCTTGTTCTTAAAGCGTTCGACGGTCTGAGCGACGGGCGAAGGCAGGGCCATCGTCTGCTGGAACTCAGGGAAGGAAAGAAGCTCTTTAATGCCGGAAGTATGTGTGAGCAGATGATGAAGTGTTATCTCGGCCCAGTCACGCGGGCACTCCGGCACGTATTTGCACACTGAATCCTGCACATTCAATTTACCGCGCTCTTGCAAAATCATTATGGCCATCGCTGTAAACTGCTTCGAGAGTGAGCCGATGCGAAATTTCATCTGTGGCGTGTTGGGTACGTTTAATTCCCGATTGGCCATGCCATAACTTTTACTCAAGAGAACTTTGCCATTGCGAGCGATAAGGACAGAGCCACTGAATTTGCCGGTTTCCACAGCTACATTCAGGTACTTGTCGAGCTCGGACGTAACTTCTTGTGCCCGGCAATTGCCAAGCAGCAAGACAATAAAGGCAGCAACCTTCGCAAGATTATAAGTCTTCGACTTCATTGGCCCATTCTACTTTAATTTAAAGTAAGCACAGAACGCCCGAGTTAACCGGGCGCGAGCATACAGCATCCAACATCTTCGTAGAAGAGGATGCTAAAAGAGAAGCTATCGGGCGCTGCGGTTGAATGAGTTGTTATGCGGCGTTGGATTGCTTTGACTTTGCGCCGATTCAAAATCTTCACAAGGAAACGGACGCTTCCAAAGTCACACAGAGATTCATCCTTAAAATCAATTTGGTACGCGACCCTTTACTGCGTTAGCCCGCGCACTATAGGTGATACGGCCAGTGGCGTCTGCCGGAAGGTGCGCGCGCATCCGCATTTTAAGAAGCGCGAGGTCCTCGGACTCCATCGCTGCGAGCTGTGGGCCAACGCTCGGCCCACCGAGGATGGTCGTCCAGTAGTCGTCGAAATCATCGAATGTCCGTTGCACGGTGATCTCCAGCGTTTCGACTGAAGCCAAACCCGCGCTAGTCCACAAGTCACGCATTGCGTCTATTCGAGACGCGTCGGGGCTCGGCGGCGTCGGAACTGCAACGCCCAGCCCGCGCATTTCAAAGTGCAAAGCCTCGTAAGGAAAACCACCGCCAACCATGTCCCAAGCGTAGGCGCTGACGTTGCCGCCGGGGCAGACCACTCGCGCCATTTCGTCAACGCCCCTGGCCGGGTCTGGAACGAAGAAGATCACCAGCGGCATGACAGCCGCGTCGAACGTGTCGTCTGGGAAGGGCAGTGCCATTGCATCGCCTTGCCGAAACTGTGCGACACGCGCGGCGGGTCGTGTGCGAGCATAAGCAAGCTGCTCCTCGGACGGGTCTATCCCCTGTACGGAGACCGGCGCACATCGATCGACGAGCATTTCGGTAAAGGCACCGTTGCCGCAGCCAACGTCTAGCCAGCGCAAACCTGATTTTGGAGCAAGCCAGTCAAGGAAAGTTTCACCTGCAAGCCGACTCCACTCACCCATATATCGTTCGTAGGCAGCCCCGTCGTCGAAGCGGATTTGGTTGGTCAACAGTAGTATTTTCCTCCGGTCGGACTGCCTGCGAAAAGTTTTACTCTATCGCGGTGTTTCGTTCCGCATAACGCAAGAATTAACACGCCGCCCACATAATGCCTCAAGCATCTTAGAAAATATGGGAGTCCAGAGGGAAGACTGTTCCCTCTGGTCAAGGGCTGGGTCAATGCCCCGCACGCGAAGCTCGCGTGCGGAGCGTTAGTGATGCCGCCTTTATTGAGTTGTTAAGCTGCTTTATGCAGCGGCACATTAATCATCAGGGGCCTGAGAATGTCCAATTCGCGGCCCGCGTCAGCAGCGTAAATAATTGACTGCCTGCTGATGCTTGCGACATTCTATACCAACCAAAGTATGTCAGGGGCTGTGTTTTGTGCGCGACCAGCACAGCCTGATTTGCCAGGGTGGTGATGAGCACGTCCACATGATGATTATGGGTCGAGATAGAGTCGACCCACACTGGAGTGCCTATATCAGTGGCCCCAAGCGCCAGCCCAGCCGTGATCGGGTGGGTGTTATTGACCACATTGAACACATCCTGGGACACATGTTCTTGTTCCCTCTCTCCTAAACCCAGATCATCTGCGTAACCGACATTGACACACATCACGGGACGCCCGGCACGAATCAGCTCGCGCAAGTTCCATGAGACATAGAAGTTGCAGATCACTATGCCATCATACTTCTCCCAGAACTCTGCTTTCTTGAAGCTCGCGGCGTCGGGTTCATTGAAGACCCACTGATGAAGCAGTTGCGCGGAATATCCGCTACTGTTGAGCCTGTCACGAATGACAACGGCGTCCGATGTTAGCGAGGAACCAGGGTTGAGGTCATAGGACACAACGGCAATATCCTTCGGCATGTTAGTCAGCTCCTTTCATCGCTTCTATTGATCGGTGAGACTCTAGAAGCGCCAGGTGGGGAATAAGCTCAGCAGCACTCTCCATCTGTGGGTTGGAATTCATGGATACCGAACCTTGAGTGCAGTCCAGTGTGGTTTGGCTAACGTGGTTACGAGAGGCTAACGAGGGAGGGTCTCGCCAGCAACTGACCAAGCAGGTAAAGCAAGGAGACAATATTACTCTGATCCACTCATGTCAATAGCATCGAATGCAGGAGGCAGCCTAACGCCCGAATTAACCGGCGCGCAATCAACTAAACAGATAAAGGAGTTGCCGGGGCACAAGGATATTCGGCGATTATATAAAAGCACAGGCTCATTTCCGTGCGGTCGACATCACCGACATCTAGTCGTAACTGCTCGTCCGAGTATCGCTTCAATTATTTCGACCGCCCAAGCACTTTGTCGTAGCGCCTCAAAGTTCAAGGTTGCTGCGAAGCTGAGCGATGTCACGTTGCGGAGGAGTTCATAAATTCATATTAGCCTCTTTGTTTCCTCGCGGCACGCCACACGCAGAGATTTTGCGGGATCGTACAACGATTCGCGAGTATCGTCTTACCGCCCTGTATTCCTGAGCCTTTAGAATCACACTAAAACAGCAGGATACAAAAAACGGCTACTTCCGTTAACGAAACTGAAAGATATTTGGAGAAACTTGAGGTGAGCCTGTTGATGACACCTCAGAGGAGAAACGATGCAGAAGCGCAAACTCGGAAATAGTAACCTGGAAGTATCGGCACTCGGGCGCGCGGTGTAGCTTCCACAAACTCTAACCAGGATTAACGAAGGGTAACTTATAAATGAGAGCAACTATCATGTATGGCGCCGGCGACGTTCGTGTCGAGACCGTCCCGGACGCCCGCGTAAAAGAACCGACCGACGCGCTCGTCGCCGTCACGCGCGCCTGCATCTGCGGCAGCGATCTCTGGCCGTACAAAACGATGGAGCCGAGCGAGACTGGCCGTCGCATGGGACACGAGTTCATCGGCATCGTCGAGGCCGTCGGCTCGAACGTCCGCACGGTCAAGCGTGGCGACCTCGTCGTCGCTCCGTTCGCCTGGTCCGATGGCACATGCGTCTTCTGTAAAGAGGGATTGCAGACCTCTTGCCTCCACGGCGGGTGGTGGGGCGGCGACGAACTGGACGGAGGCCAGGGCGAGGCGGTGCGTGTCCCACAGGCGGACGGGACGCTCGTCGTCCTGCCCGTAGGCCGCGACGACGCGCTGATGCCATCGCTGCTCACGCTCTCCGACGTGATGGGGACGGGCCACCATGCGGCCCTCGCCGCCAGGGTCGGCCCCGGAAAGACCGTGGCCGTCGTCGGCGACGGCGCGGTCGGCCTGTGCGGCGTGATTGCCGCGCGGCGGCTCGGTGCGGAGCAGATCATCATCTTAGGCCGTCACCCCGACCGGATAGCCCTGGCGCGAGACTTCGGCGCGACGGATGTCGTCAGCGAGCGAGGCGAAGAGGCAATCGAGCGCGTGCGCGAACTGACCGGCGGCTTAGGCGCTCACTCCGTCCTCGAATGCGTCGGTTACGAACAGTCGACGCTCACGGCCCTGAGCATCGCCCGCCCGGGCGGCGCGGTTGGCCGCGTCGGCGTTCCGCAGGACGAGAAGATTCCGGCGGCGCAGCCCTCGTTCTTCAACAACTTAATAATCGCCGGCGGCCCGGCCCCGGTGCGCGCCTACATTGAGGAGCTAATGCCAGACGTGCTCGAAGGCAGGATCGAGCCGGGGCGCGTGTTCGATCGGGTCACGAACATAGATGGCGTTCCCGACGGCTATCGCGCGATGAACGAGCGCGAGTCGATCAAGGTCATGATCGAGTTCTGAAGGGAAGAAAGCCTTCGACCACAAGGTTCCGACCGTTACTCACTGAATGGAAAGGAACGAAAATGAAACTGCTCGCCGCGACGCTCATATCGCTACCGGCTGGCAAGCCCTCAACATTACTCATCCAACCGGCCTCTCCTTACAGAAAGCTTTTACAATTGGCATGTTAGATGATTTCAGACTTGCTCAGCATGCCTCAAATCACGGGCGTGGCCGAGAAACTGTGGACGGTTTCACAGGTGGGATGATCCCTTCCGCTACGAAAATCCGCGTTAGCTAGTGAAGAGAAAAAAGGAGCAAAAAGAAGGAGCACACATCATGACTAGCTTACGCAATATAATCTCGACGATCCTATTGGCTATGTTTCTAGCCAGCTACGCCTCGGCGCAGCATGAACCGAACCCTCAAGCAACAACCCCGCCTGCTCAGGCAGCAACCCCGTCCGCTCCTACCGTGACCGTCTCAGTTGCGGGGGAAGGCGTACGTTTTACGTCTCCGGGGCAGGTGCTGCAAATCCGGCTGGAGATATATTCTCCTGGCGGCGATCCTGTTTTCGACTCAGGTTTGCGTCCGGGGAACATACTGGACTGGAGGACGACGGAAGCTCGGCCTGCGATGATGGACGGTTCGTACCTGGCAGTAGTGACCGTTAAGGATTTACGTGGTCGGCTGAGCCAGAGGTTCGGCAGTCTCTCTTCGCAGTCGGGCCAGTTGTCGGCCAGTCGGGTACGCGAAGAGGAACTATCCCCTGCCCAAGCGCATGCGCTCGCGGCAAGTAGAAAAGCGCACAAAATAGAGTCGGTCGGTAACGATACGGCTTTTACTATTATGAAAGACGGGACGACGCGCTCGGCCACCGTCATAGCCCATGACGGCCAGGACGGACAAGTCACCAGCACGAGCGGCGACCTGACCTTACACACGGGCGATGTCTTTATGGGCAGAGACCGCGAGCAGATGCGCGTCACCACAGATGGCCGAGTCGGCATCGGCACGGACAGGCCGGAAGCTACGCTCGACGTGGCTGGCGAGATTCGCGCGCGCGGCGGCATACGCTTCGACGACGGCTCGCTGCTCAGGTCTGCCAACGTCACTTCGCCCGGCACAGGCACGGGCACGGGCGGTGGTGGTGGCGGCACGCATCCGACGCTGGGCGGCTCTGGGACGACTGGCCGCATGACGAAGTGGACGGACGGCCCCACGGGCACGCTCGGCGACTCCGTCATCACAGAGTCGGCTGGCAAGGTCGGCATCGGTGCGACCAACCCCTCCTACTCGCTCGTCGTCGGCCCGGACATCGCGCCCGGCTTCGTCGCCGCAGCGATGACCGTCTCGAAGGGCGCTAATCAGTCGGCGTCAGTCTACGTCGGGCCGTCGAGCACACAGGGCATAGAGTTCGGTTGGGACATCAACAACAACCGCGGGTTCGTCAACGCGCCGGGCTCGCCCTTCGCCTTCACGCACCACGGGCAGGAGCGCATGCGCATTCACACCAACGGCTTCGTCGGCATCAACGCGACGGCTCCGACCGAGCGCCTCGAAGTCGGCGGCAATCTCAGGCTGACGGGCGCGGGCAGCGGCCTCATCTTCGCCGATGGCACGAAGCAGACGAGCGCCGCTGGCGGCGTCGGCACCCCCAACACATGGACGGCCACACAGGTCTTCTCGACGGGCCTCTCGGCCAACAACGCGCTTATCACCAACGTCGGCAACCCGGTCAACGCGGGCGACGCTACGAACAAGGCATACGTTGACGCCAACTTCGTTCGCTTCACTCCCGGCGCTGAGCAGCTCTCTGTCGGCGATGCGAACGGCACAGCCCCGATGATTAACCTGCGCGGCGGATCGACCTGCTGCTCGGGCCCCGGCGGTCACACGCCCGCCTGGTTCAAGGTCTTCCAGAACGGCAGCTTCGTCGCCACGGGCAACCTCGGCATTGGCGTCTCGCCGATGCAGGGCAAGGGCTACCGTACCTCCTGGGACAGCTACAAGGGCGCGTTCCGCTCCGGCTACGCCGACAACGAGTGGGACGACGCGACGGTCGGCTTCTTCTCGTGGGCCGGTGGCAGCAACTCGACCGCCGAAGGTCTCTACGCCTTCGCCTTCGGCGACACCAACTTCGCGCGCTCCACGTCGAGCATAGTCTTCGGCAGCGGCAACGAGGTGAAGGGCGCGGCAGGGTTTGCGGCGGGCGCGGGCAACCGCGTGTGCGACACCTACGGCGTCGCCTTCGGCAACAAGGCGCAGTCGGGCGGCCCGCTCATCAATGGCAAGTGCGACCCCGACACCTTCAACATCCGTGGACTGGCGGCGGTCGCTATGGGCTACAACGTGACGGCGGATCAGGATCACACGACGGCGTTGGGCAAGTTCGCCACGAACAACGGTTTCAGCGGCACGTTCATCTGGAGCGACGGCTCGGCGACGGCTGCGGCTGACACCTTCCGCAACACGGCGAACAACGAATTCGCGGCGCGCGCTACGGGCGGCTTCCGCTTCCGCACCAACCTCGGCGGCACAACCGGCTGTAACCTTCCGCAGGGCTCCGGCGTCTTCAACTGCACATCGAGCCGTGCGACGAAAGAGAACTTTCTCGCCGTTAAAGGCGCGGACGTGCTCAACATCCTGCGCGATGTGCCCGTGAGCACCTGGAACTACATCTCCGAAGGGCGGCAGGTCAGGCACATGGGCCCAATGGCAGAAGACTTCTACAAGGCTTTCGGGCTCGGCACGGGCAACACTTCAATCGGCGTCCAGGACCTTGCGGGCGTGAGCCTGGCGGCTGTCAAAGCGCTGGAGGAGCGTACGGCCCAACTGCAACAGAAAGTAGCTGAAGTCGAACAACTGCGTTCGACCTTGAAGACGCTCGAAGAACGCTTCGCTGCGCTCGAACGACGCGTGCAGACAAACGAGAGTGGACAGCAGACGGCAGAAAGCCACTAAGTTCTGCGAATCGTCCCGCTCCTCTTTTGAGTTTCATTGTCGCTTATAGAGACTCACGGCGAGATGTTTGTAAACTGCGGATCGGGGTTCAACCCCCTCCAACGGCTTCAATTCTTTCAATAAGTGAGGGCATCCGTGATGGATGCCCTCACATGTTTTGTGTGCGGGGTTGTGTGCCAACTTTAACTTGCTTTGATGAAGAGCAATGAGGGCAAGCAGTCGTGCTCTCGGCTTAACATCAACGACTCTGATTTAGACACTCACATAAATTGAGGCATCTTGACTTAAAAGCCGGGTTAAGCTTATAGTCCACCTACTTGATAACAGCCATTAGGTTAAACCTCGTAGTGCAGTGATTAGGCATCACGTTTGTTACACCTTCTGTTGACAGCCACTTCATAAGGACTGTGTACACTGAGGGTGCCTGCCGCTTTCTGTCATCGGATTACCCGGCCATCTCTCAACATTCATCCTGTGAAAACTGCTCCGCGTGGAGCGGGAAGATTTACCACGTCACTAGAGAACTGCCTCTGGAAGAGGCAGCTACGCTGGTTGAAAGATCAGCTTGTAAGAAAGGGAAAAATGAGAATCAAAATCGTTCTGCTGACAATACTGTTTTTGGCATTCGCTTCATTTGGGTTCGCTTCGAATACTTTCACCGCAAACCGTACGGATCGTCTCGCCACCAATACAGGTCAACCCGCGCAATCGTCCTTTCAAGGACAGTATAGCGGCGAATGGATCGCCAAATATACGGACGGTTCAAACGCGGAAAGCGAAGGAACGTGGAAAATTTCCATTACTGCAAACGGTCAGATCAGCGGCACGGAGACTGACAAAAACGCAGGGATAAGTGGACCAATAAGTGGTTTTATTAACGACGAAGGCTATGCCAAAGTATTCGTCAAATATGAGTCTGGAAGAGTTGCAATCCAGGGCGCGCTTCAAGAATCAGGTGGTCTTTTAACTGGAACCCTGGAGCAAACGTGTAATAGCAGCTCCGAGATCTGTGCAAACATTGACGTTATCCTAAAACGCAGATAGAGCACGCCAGGTTAAGCACTACTCTCCCCGCTTAATAGAAATCTCGTAGTGCGTTGGCAAAGCATCTCATCCGTTAGTCCTTCTGTTAACAGCCTTATCACGAAGGACTATGGAAACTGCTCCGTGTGGCGTGGGAAGATTTACTATGTCTGCGGAGACCTGTCTCTTCAGACGCAGCTACGCTGGTTGAAAGATCAGCTTGTAAGAAAGAAGAATATAGTTATGTTAAAAAGAAACATCTGGTATCTATTGCTGATCTTTGCTTTCAGCGCCACTACGGCGTTGGCCCAGGGAACTGAGACGCAGGCGGCGGATCATCCAGAGAGGGCGGCAATCCTCAAGGCCCTGAGCATGCCGGTCTCAAAAGATTTGAAACAGGAGATCGCTTTTTCGACGGAGAAATTGAAAGTGCAGGGCAACTGGGCTTTTGTCGCCGGGCAGGCCAAAAACGCAGCGGGCGGCGAGCCCAATTGGAAGCTCACCAAGTACCAGGAATTTATTGACAGCGGTGATTTCGAGGACAATCTTTTCGCGCTGCTCAAAAAGACGAATGGCAAATGGCGCGTGGTGACTTATATGATGAACTGCCACGATGTCTGCTATCTGGAATGGGACAAGAAATACAAAGCACCGACAGCGATCATCGAATAATCGCTTTGATCCGTCCGGCTATTTAAGATTCGGTCGGGCATCTACTGAAGGATGCTCGGCTGAAAAATAAGGAAAAGGAAAAGATGAAGATCACAACTTTTTCAAAGTTAAGCATCGCTTCGTTCGCGTTACTCCTGTCGGCTTGCGGTAATGCGGCGAATACGACGGCGAACAATTCGACGACCAGCATCACCAACAGATCAAACACAGCGGTGGTCGTCAATGCGAACCAACCGGCAGTAAATAACAGGGCTTCAGTTTCAAATACTGCGACGGATACGGCGGGCAAATCCGAAGGGGATAGAATCCAGGGCGAGCTGCAAGTCGGTAAAAGCGACTCGGTGGTTCTGTATTTCGGCAAGGAGACAGGTGATTATGCCGGGTATTGTTTTACCAACGATTCGGAAGCCGGTCGCGCCATTTTAGCCGCGTGTAAAGATCGAGCGCAATGTGAGGTCACAGGGAAGATCGATTATGAAGGCGGCTGTAAAGTCCCCGGACTCGAAGCCGACCTTTCCGCCAGCGGCAAGATAGTGAAAGTAGAGTCGGCGAAATCGCTCGGCAGCCGTAAGTAATCGAGCGATGGCTTGAGACCTTAGCTCGTCTTTTAGAATACACGCACCGACCTGAAGTTAATAAGGAAATTGAATCCGACAAAGATCAATATTAAGAAGAGGAAAGATGAAAACAAAAATCGTTCTACTGACGGCGCTCTTTCTGGCGTTTAGCTCCATTGGGTTTGCACAGTCAGGAATCACGCCCGACGTGGTTGTTAAAAATTTATATGCGGCGCAAAAAGCCGATGCGAGCCCTTTTTCCCAAACGAAAAGTCGCGCTTTGGTTGACAAGTACTTTACGAAGGATTTTGCCGACCTGATCTGGAAAGACGCTGTTGCGGCTAACGGCGAAGTCGGGGCGATTGGTTTCGATCCGCTTTATAACGCGCAGGACACGCAGATCACCGCTTTCAAAATCGGGAAGCCTATGTACGGCGAGGGCAACCTGGAAGTCGCTGATGTTCCAGTCACTTTCAAAAACATGGGCAAAGAAGAAACGGTTCTGTTTCGACTTGAACGCAACAGTCAAAAGATTTGGAAAATCAGCGACATCTATTATCCATCAAACCCCGAATCAAGCTCATCGCTCAAAGGCATTCTGGCAGGCGCGCTAAACGCCTCGGAAGACAACGCTGCGCCGAAGTCGAACACTGCTTCAGGTATTCGTAGCATAGACTTTCTCAATTACAGCTATCAAGGGTCTGTCTGCTCCGAAGATGCCGGACTTCCCAAAACGATTAAAGTCCGCGACGGCAAATTTAAGGATCGTGACAGTAATTTTTTCGAGCTCGTCAAGGAAGAGATCGTTTACGGAGACGTGAACGGGGACGGGAGCGAAGACGCCGTGGTGCTCATCAGGTGCGGAAGCGCCGCGGGCACTCTGAGGGCTTTTGAAGTCCACACTTACTCATTTCAAAACGGGCAGGCGAACCTTTTGGCGCGGCTCGACAGCACAGGCGTCGAGAGTGATTACCAGAAGACCTACGCGAACGGCACTCTGTTTTACGCGGGCGATAATGGCCCGAAGATCGTCAACGGGCATGTGATTGTCCAGGCGTTGACGGATGGCTCATTCGCCGGGCCGGAAAATGTTGCGACGTTCGACTATCAATTGAGCGGGGGCAAATTCGTCCTGAGCGGAAAGCCTACAAGGGTGAAAAGGACGGAATAAGCAAAGGCCACACCTCAGTGCTTATTTACTGGCTTTCAATCTTCAACTCCGAATCGTCCACATCGGCGCTCATTTTTGTCTTTATCCCGATTTATGCTCTGGTAGCCATCGCGCCAGTGCATCGTCTGTCCTGGCTGTTGTTGAAGGGATTTATGCCTAAGTCTGCGGCGTAGTTGTCCGCAGCGGGCGCGCATAACATCTCATTCAACCAAAGCGAGAATGGCTCGAACATCATACGCATAATCGAATGCTGCTCGGCAATACTTCCCGCCATCTAATTCGGGTATTCTGCGCCTGAAAGGATGTGTCCTATGACAATGAAACCTGTCCTGCACAGTTTTGCCTATTGCCTGGACTTCCTGCGCGAACAAGTTGTAGATGTTGCCGCACCTGACATGGTCGCGCAACTGCACGGGATCATGAATCACCCGGCCTGGGTCATCGGCCACCTTACAGTTACGTGTCAACAACTGGGCGGTGTCATCGGACTACCTCGCTGGTTGCCGGATGATTGGGCCGAGCGTTTCGGTACAGGCAGTTTGCCGGTCGCTGATGCCAGCCTGTATGAAACAAAAGACAGCGCTCTGGCAATGCTCGGCGATGCCGAGATGAGAATCATCCAGGCCGTCGATGTGCTGAATGATTCTCGCCTGGATGAACCGTTTCCGGATGAATCGTACGTGCTGGTATTCCCAACCATTCGCCACGCGCTAACGCAGGTGCTTGTAGGGCATACGGCGAATCACATTGGACAACTTTCAGTTTGGCGCAGGGCCATGGGCTTGCCGCCAATGGGACGCTCCTTTGAGTGACAGCACGGCAGTGGAAGCTGTGATGTGAGCCCGAGCGAACGTGGCCCGTGAATGGGACGATGAATCTACCGAAAGCAAAATCATGGCTGCGAATAGTATTTTGTTACTGGCTGTTGATGGCAGTGGTTTTCTTGCTGGAGTTCAGGTATATGAAATCGGACTGGGCGGGACTGCCCGGCTGCTTATTTACGTTACCGCTCAGCGTGGTGGTTGTCGCCGTCGGTCTTTTACCGGCAATCCTTGGTCGCTATGGATACGAGACACATATAAATGTCACTGACTATCAATTTGAATATGGATTCATAGTTTGTGCGTTCCTCAATGCCTTTATTCTTTATCCGATTTACCTGATGTGGTCGAATCGGAAAAAGTCTGCGGCTTCGGCAATACCCCCGCCGCCGCCACCTGACGAGTCGCTCAACTCGACGCCTCGATAGCATCTCTTTCATCATTGCATGCCTGCATGACTGCTTTGACTTTGTGCGGAAGCAGCTAAGGCAGGTGCTGAGCTATGTCCAGATAGACATCCTTTACTTTGTTCTCATAGTCGGCGCGTTGTTTGAGGATGGCCGGGATGTCCAGCGTCACGTGCGTTACCTCCTGCGGGTCCCACCATCCGACTTGATTCAGATGATCGGCGGGGAAGGGAAACTCTTTTTGCGCAACCTCCTTTCGCGTGCCGTCGCTGGCGATCAACTCTTTTTTCCATTGCATAGAGGTGAAGGGCACGAGTCCATCATTTTTGCCTTCGCGTTTGAGTATGAAATCCCAAGCTCCTCTGAGCGGAGCAAAGATCGCATCCTCTGTCTCTGAACTCGCATAGGTTTGATAGAAGACGCCGTTTCTGGCTTCCTGATCCTCTGCGCGGCTGTTGAACTCCTGACAGGCCGTGGTGGTTAAATCCGCAAACCCATCCACGTTGACGAACGGACGCAGTATCTCTCTGAGGAACATTCCACCAAAAGTATTCATGTGTCTGGCCAGGACAGTGCCCAGATGAGGCGTTCCGATAGTGGTCAGACTGGCGACCCGCTCGGCCATCCCCTTATCGATTATCATGTGCCGTGCATCCAGACCGCCCATGCTGTGGGCTATAATATGAACCTTACCGACTCCGCCGCCAGTGAGCTCGTTGATCCTGTCTCTCAGTTGTTCCGCTCTCAGATCGACAGGCCCCGCGAAATCCTGGTTGGGATGAGAGACCTCGAACCCGTGCGCTTCCAGATGTGTTTTGATCCCTTTGAAATAATTAAATCTATCCGCGCTCTCGTCATCGGGCAGCCGCAATTCTTTTCTGAGGATCACACTTAAAATATCGAACCGGGCGATCCCATGCGCCAGGACAATGGGGAGTTTCTGACCGTTAGACATTTGAACCGGCCTTTCCCGCAGGTGTTGCGATAACGAGTAAGCTGAACAGAGCGTCTATCTATTAAGCGCAGGGCGGCAACGTATTTCCGGCGTACGGGCGCTGGTGCTCGCGCTGGATGATGACGGCCACCTTCTCGTAATGCTCGTCCGTGGCGCAACTGATCTCCTCCGCCGGGATTACTCTCATGCCATCCAGCCTGTACGGGTTGACCACCGCATCATTGACCACGTCGCGAATCCATATTTCTCTAACCTGTCCGTCGAATAAGTCACGCACGCGGCGATAAACTTCAGGGTCCAACTCGCCTGAGTCTCCGACGAGAATAAATTGTCTGCCGGGAAACCTCTCCATCAACCGGCTGATCTGTTCTACTTTGTGATCGTAAGTTCTGCCCAGCGAACCCGCAATGGAATCCTTCAAAAGTGATCTGGTGTCCTCTGCCAGAAAGTTCTTCGGAAAATAGTTCAAGTGGAAAGAGCCCGCCGGATATAATCCCACTTCTCCGTTGATGAAATCTTGCAGCGGGCTGTAGAGCTGCCAAGGGCCGCCCGACACATAATGAAAAGCCAGATTCTCAAGCGCGCTGTATTCCTCGGCCATTCCTTTGACCGCTACAAAGTCGCGGCAAAAAGTGTTTCTCAGCACGACATCCTTATCGCCGGGAATGAGTGTGACTTTAATCGTATCGTCAATATCAGAAACTAATGAAATGCCTTCGGGTTCGATCAGTCTGATCTTGCCCTTTCCGTTGTGGCCGTCTGAGACGACCTTAAAGCTTAGCCATCCGGCGGTCGAGCCTTGATTCTCTAAAAGCTTGCGAGCCCTGGCCTCGGACAAATTGATGGTCATTTCAATAAGTCCGTTCAGATCGCTTTTATGGAAACCGTATAGCTCGTGATCCGGATCATCATCAAATTCTATGACGACCTCTTGTCGAGACCTGCTGTCATCCGTAAAAGCCTCAAAGCGTGAAGTGAACTTGCTCATATCCGCATCCTGGCAACCGATGTACGACTGGGCCAACTTGTTCATCAAATGATCCGGCAGTCTTCTACTCTGATGCACCCAGCCGCGCAGCGGAATATGCCACTCAGAGCCTTGCAGATACCCGTAGCCCTGATAAATCGTCGCTTCCACTTCTTCATCATGGAAGACCTTCTGAATGTGCGTAGAGATGTTCGATAGAAGGTTATGCATGGCTCTCCTGATTGAACGGAGCAATCCGTTCGTCTTCGGTGGTGGATAAGGTCTCAGAGCGGTTCAAACGAAATTGAGCGGTACAAGTGAAATTCGGGTTCTCTCTTCAAACGCTTATGTCCAGGTGACGTGCGGCGAGAGAAATCATTGACATGATGCTGCGAGGCGTAAGTGAGTCTTACGTCAACGAATGATGTCGGGCGCAGGCAGAGTAAACAGTGAAAAGCGTTTGATGTCAATATTAATCAATCGGCGAAAACGAGAATTCGATTTTCATCAGCACGTCTTGCATCAGCACAGATTGTTTTTACAGAAGAGTTCAATCAATATACAAATTCAGGCATGAAGCAATCAGCGAAGAGCAGGCATTGATACGTGTGGACTATGAAACGTTGCCCCACGGCATCCACCAGAACATTAAGGAGAGCGAGATGGCGACTGAAACCGGCAAGCCGAGTGATGAAGCGCAACTGCGCGCGCTTATAGATAAGCGTGTCAAGGCAGTCCGCGACAAGGACATCGATGTGCTGATGGCCCAACACGCGACGGAAGTTATTATGTTCGACGCCCTGAACCCGCTGCAATATACGGGAGCGGATTCGGTTAAAGAACGCGCCGCGCAGTGGTTCTCCTGGTACGTGGGCCCAATCGGCTACGAGATTCGTGACCTGGAGATCACGACGGGCGAAAGCGCAGCCTTCTGCCATTACCTCTATCGTGTGAGCGGAACGATGACCAACGGAAGGGAAGTCGATATGTGGGTGCGCTCGACGGTCTGCTTTCGCAAGATTGACGGCGCGTGGCGTTTCTCAAACCTTTACTGAAATCGAAGAGGTGCTAAGCCATGCTGGATCGCTTCACAAAATTCCTGCTCGTGCTCATCGCGCTGGCCCTTTGGAGTATCGCGCTTCGGCCCGCGCTTACGGTTCATCCGGCGCAGGCCCAATCGCCCGCCGCTCAACTCATCAAAGATAACGCGGAATTAAAGCGACTGTGCGATGAGGATCAGTCAGACCGCACTCCGCCCGAAGGCAAATCAATCAATTGGGCGATCATCGGCCCGCGCGACAAGGCAAGGCTTAAGCGCGTGAAAGAACTCTACACGCAAAATCTATTACGCACCGCTAATGATTACGACTGCGCTGCCATTGTGCTGTTGCATGGCGATGTGCCGGAAGATTTTCTGCTCGCTCACGAGTTCTGGGTCGCGGCAATTATCAAAGGCAAGAATGATCCGGACACAAGAATTATGGCAGCAACCGCTGAAGATCGTTATTTGATGAAGATCGGTCGGCCACAACGCTTCGGCACGCAGGGCCACTCAGAAAATAATGGGCCCATGCAGCTTTATCCGGTAGACCCCGGCGTCACAGATGAGTTGCGGCGGCTGATGGGTATTCATACTTTAGCGGAGATCAAAGCAAGGGTTGCTGAAATGAATAAGAAGTAAGTTGCAAGGCGGCATCACGGCTCAAACCTAAAGAGCGCGACGCCGCTTTGCAAGCATTACTTTTATCAAGAACTGAAGCGCGGCATTCTCCTTAGGACTATTTGGGCAAAAGACTACAGGGGACTGGATGAAAGCCGCTAAACTGAATGTTAGAGCCAACGGCAATGGGCTGGTCGGAAATTACTCTGACGGAGGCAGGTATATTGCCGCCGCTGGCAGGATTGCCCTGAGCCGTTTGATAATTAACGATCAAGGTGTGCGTGGACGCGACGGCGACCGTGCTGCTGCCCGTTTGACCCGGATAGGTTGTGCCCGGCACTGCTCCCGGCACGGCCACGCCAGCCAGGTTCGTTCCATCCTTGTTCAGCAGATGGACGGCGACGTTGGCGCTCGTCGCGCTCCCGTTAAAGATAAACAGGTCGGCGTTGGTGCTGCTGCCGGAGTTGTAATTCGCAGGCGTGCAGACCCAGACATAGGGTGGGCCGCCACCGGCGGAAGCGCCCGGCGGGCCTTGTGGGCCAGGCGGCCCCTGCGGCCCTGTACATGCTCCTAGAACGAGTGCGAGAAAAGTTGCGCAGGCAATGCCGGCACGGCGTACAAGGCGGATGCTCATACTAAGTCTCCCTCTGAGGCGCAAGACCGCCCCCGCAAAAACAGCACTAGTGATGCGCGCGAAATCTATTGACTTGCGGTCGAGTTGTCAAGGTCTATCATGCCTGGGTAGTGGTGTAGTTTGAAATTAAGTGTGATGGCGCTTATCGTTCACCACCGTAGACACAGAGGACACGGAGATAACACAGAGGCTTGTCTGTCTCTCTCTGTGCTCCCTCTGTGCTCTCTGTATCTGCGGTGGTGAGTCTCAATATTAAAATGCTTCAGTAGTTACGCTCTATAAAGAGATTGTGTCATGATAGCGCCGCATCTTACAGGTCGTTTCGATCTGAGCGAAATATAACTTGAATATCATTCTATGAGCTGGATGGCTTGATATAATTTTCGACGCCGGTTCAATCCGAAGGGCGTCCGCGATCAGGAAAACTATGCGCAAACTCTGTTTCGTTCTAGCGACTCTAATCTTTTTCTGCTGTCCACCGGCGAAAGCTTCTCAAGGGGAGTTCCCCAGTCTTGATGCCTTTTTGAAATCCACCCTACAGGGCGAGGATCGTGTCAGCGTAGAGGCCAAAGGCGATTTGAACGGCGACGCCCTGGAGGATTGGGCCGGGGTGATTCAAAGACAGAAAGCGGATGTCCAGCAGACCACGCAGCTTTATGTCCTTCTGCGATTGTCGCAGGGCGGCTATCGCGTCGCAGAAAAGTCCATGGAAGCGCCCGTCTCCGGCGCTGGATGCTGCTGGGTTGAAAGTCTGGAGATCAATCGCGCAAGCATCTTTATCCAGAACAATGCGAAGACGGCGACCACCATGGAGGCGGCGACGCATCAGTTCAAGCTCTATCAGGGCGAATGGCGGTTGATCGGGGTAAAAATCTACTACGACGATCATGGCACGAATACCTCCCTCACGACTGAAACAGACATGAACCTGCTTACCGGGTCGGTGATCATCAAGAAGCAAAAGGGTGAAAACAAACCCGTGACCAGGAAGAACCGGAAGAAATTTTCCACACGTCTTCTGAAGGACTTCAACTTTCACAACGGGTTCGGCACTGAATAGAGCTGACGACTCATCGAAGCGTCACGCCGCAGTCGCCGTTTTGTAGATGACAGCGTTACTGGCGAAAATAATCCACATGACTACTCCAGAGCAGAGCCAGGGATTTAATCTGTTGCTGATAAGAAATTTTTTCGACGCTCAGACGTGCGAGCGTATCCTCGCAGATGTGCGCTCTAACAGGGGCGGCCCTGCGACCGTCTACAGGGATGATAAGGATGTCGCGTCGGGTATCGTGGACGAGAGGGTGCGCAGGGCAACGCGCTTAGCGCCTTCAACTGAGACTGTAGAGCTGGTCGTCGGGCGACTGTTGGAGAGCAAGCCAATCATCGAAGAGCATTTTGGTGTGAGCATCAACGATTGCGAAGACCCACAGTTTTTGCGCTACGGCGTGGGAGACTTTTTCGTGGCGCATCAGAACGGCAACACAGGCTTGATACGCTCTGACCGCGAGAGTACGCGCAAAGTGTCCGTGATCCTCTTCTTAAGCTATCAATCGGAGTCGCCCCGGCCCGGTACTTACTGCGGCGGTTCTCTGGTCTTTCACGGATGGGGAAGCGGGATGCCCGGTCAGGAAGACCTGCGCGAAAGTGTACGGGGCGAGGCGGGCATGCTCGTCGCCTTTCGTTCGCAGACGACGCACGAAGTCATGCCCGTAGAGCACGGCGAGCGCTATTCCATCGCCAGTTGGTACAGGTAAAGCGATAACGATGGCGTCGCCCTACCGAATCATCCGAAGTCTTGATATTTGTTGGATCGTCGATCCTGAAAGTTACAGATAAACACAATGACTGGAAAAAAAGGTTTGTTCGTCGTTCTTGTGCTGATACTGTTATCTGCTTCGCAGAAAGTTGCGGCACAACAGCCGCCGCCGCAGCAGCACCAGGGCCAGGGCGCTTTGGAATCTTTGTGGATCAATCTGCCTTCGACTCCTTTGCGGTTCTTCGCCAACGAGGCGGGCAACGGCTACAGTCTCAATAATTATTCTATCGGATATATCATCGGCTATCGGCTCGGCTGTGTAGCGGAGGAGGGCGCAGGCTTTAAAGTTCTCGGCAAGAGACCGAAACGTGAGCTTGTCTTAAAGCCCATGTCAGGCAACGAGGTGCATGGCAGCGCCGTGATCGTCGACGGATGGCTGCCCTTTATACCCTGCAAGAAAGGGAAGCTGACCGTCATCGAAGTGGAATTCAAGGATGGCTCCCTGTGGAAGATCAAATAATTTTCAAGTCCCCCGAGCACGACAATCAATCTAAGCGGACGAGCTTAAAGGTAGCTAGCCTCCGCTAATCGACCAAAACAAAGCGCGACCGCTCCGATAGCCTTCATTTCATCTTCGTCTTGTCGGTCGCCTTACATGATTTATGCTCGGCGCGTATTGATTCCAAGGGGGATGCGCTCTGCCTTCGGGGTATGGTAAAAGCTTCTTGAATCTAATTGTCCTTATCTTGGCGAAGAATAGCAGCAATGAGGCATCTGATTTTATCTTTAACCGCGCTCATCTTTTGCGCGGGCGCGACGTGGGCCAAGTCCTTGGATTCCGTAGACGAGTGTCGAGATTTGAACAAGAAAGCCACATCGCTTGCTTCACAGTATAAAGAGCTGCGCGAGAAGCGCAGGCGTATACCGCAGGGCACTTTTGATCCTGAACTGGATCGTTATAACGGCCAACTGCACAAGGTCTTGCTCTCTCTCGGGGTTGAGCTGGGGCATCCTCCCTTTACTAAGGAGACGATCGTCAAATGTTTGGGAGAGCCGGATGCGATCAAAAGCGGCAAGCCCATGAGTAAATTTCTGGGCGTCTACGAAAACGAGTTAAAGAAGGCGGGTCGAACATTGGAAGAGAAGAAGGATCGGGAATACCTGATCTATTTCTGGAGAGGGTGGCACGATTTTATCTTCTTTATCAGCGAAGACGGCCTGATAGTCGATCATGGCTGGTGGTTCGCTTATGAATAAGGGAAGAAAAGGAACTGTAGCCTCACAGAGATGTTCGATCAGAGTGCGTCTGGCCCGTTGCGCTCCCGAAAAACCAGGGGGCGCAAATGTGCAAAAACAGCCTCGCTTTATCCTTGATCTGAATTTCCGTCCCGCTTCCGAACCTGCTTTGACCTCAAGTTGCCGGGATGCGCGCCGCACACTTGCAAACTAAGTAAAACTCAGTTAAAGTGGCCGTTTTGTAGCTGGTAGCATTTTGTCAGTAGAGTGGTCAGGGTTTGAAACTATTACCGGCTGTGAGAGGGTTTTGACAATACGAGCAGGGGTGGTCGAGTGGTTAATGGCACCGGGCTGTAAACCCGGCGGGCTAACGCCCTACGGAGGTTCGAATCCTCCCCCCTGCACCACGAAGGAGAGGTCGGAGGTTAGAGGTTAGAGGTTAGTTAAAGATCGAGCTTTGACTGACCTCTAACCTCTGACTTCTAACCTCTACGCTTCTGAGCGGGTGTAGCTCAGTTGGTAGAGCATCAGCCTTCCAAGCTGAGGGTCGCGAGTTCGAGCCTCGTCGCCCGCTCCACTCTTTTTGTTTGAAGGGCAAGACGGGCCCGAGTAGCTCAGGGGTAGAGCGCCTCCTTGGTAAGGAGGAGGTCACGGGTTCAAATCCCGTCTCGGGCTCCACCGAAAAGAAGCTCTGATAAATTACGATCTTAAATAAATGAGGCCATCCCGGAATGTCTAAAGAGAAATTTGACCGCAGCAAGCCACACGTGAACATCGGAACAATCGGCCACGTCGATCACGGCAAAACCACTTTGACTGCCGCCATCACCAAGGTGCTCGCAAAGCACAACCCCAAGATCATGGTTCGTGCCTTTGATTCCATCGACAACGCACCTGAAGAGAAGGCCCGAGGAATTACCATCGCCACGGCCCACGTCGAGTACGAGACACAGAATCGACACTACGCTCACGTCGATTGTCCGGGTCATGCCGATTATGTCAAGAACATGAT
>Ga0190273_10000133_pt1 | contig 39292 bp, 33 predicted proteins | sample Popmic504IS_FD_134513 | JGI IMG/M metagenome (GOLD analysis project Ga0190273, IMG submission 134513) | Populus adjacent soil microbial communities from riparian zone of Shoshone River, Wyoming, USA - 504 IS | ecosystem: Environmental > Terrestrial > Soil > Riparian zone > Trees stand | place... | reverse complement strand
GGGTGTCCGAGTGCGGGACGAGGTGGGGCTCCCTTTGCCGGACGCGGAAGCGGCCTGGTATCAGGCCGTGCGCAGCGCCCGCGACCTCATCCGCGCGGAAAACAGCATCGGCTGCTCGTGGGATGCGCAGGTGGTGCAGATCGAGGATCATGAGGGCTTTCCGGTAGACCGGGTGCCGCTGCTGGAGATTGCGCGTTTCGCCGGCGCGCACTGAAGCTTCTCAGACACCCGCTTGGTGGGCGCGAACTGAAGCTTCGCAGACACCCGCTTGGCGGGCGCGAACTGAAGCTTCGCTCAGGCGCGGCGGAAGACGCCCTTGGGAATGCGCCGGGGGGCGGGCGCGATCAGCAACTGTATTTCGCGGTCGTGGAGCGGCGATTCGAACTCGCAGCCCGCTTCCTTGCCATTGCGCCATTTGACGCGGCTGCGCTTGGCTTCGAAGCCAGGCAGCTTGAGCCACACTTCCGAGCCCTCATGAACGTCGTCGCCGACCTCGGCCTTGAAGCCGCCGTCGGAAATATCGATCACGACGATCGGCGAGGTCTTGGCCCCGTCCTCACGCAACGCGGCGGCGAGATTGACGATGCGCCGTTCCGCCTTGCGGCCGTCGCCGATCGGAAGCTGCGACAATTCGGCATTGATGAACAAGGCGAAGGTTCCTCCGGAAGCATGTCTCACCACGGGCCTAGCGCGCCGATGCCTGTTTTTTGGTTAAGGGCGCGGGGCTTTCTTGCGCAAAAGCTAGGGGCCGGCACTCGTGAGAGCGCCGGCCCCCCCTCGATACGCGACGCGAGGGACCTTCCCGAGCGATTCGAAAACCGCCGCTTGAGGCACGATGCTTCTGGACCCTCGCAGTTGACACTAAGCTGAGGAACTTGGTTATCGCCGGTTAAGGCTTCTATTTTTTGTCTTTCAACTCAGTCACTTCGGCTGGGAGGGTGGTAAGCTGCGCCGCGCCAGTGCGTGCAAAAGAAAGGCGGAGCCGATTTCTCGACTCCGCCCCCCCGGTCGCATACCTAATCCTGTGTCTAGCCGGGCAACGGTTAGCAAAGGGTTGAGACGCCGCGAAAAACCTCAGCCGCCGCCGGCCCAGGCGATGATCTTCAACGGCTCGCCGGGGCGCAGCGGCTCGTTGGCAGTCCGGCCGTTGAGCATCATGAAATGGTCGAGCGGGCGGTCGCTCGCCATCCGCGCGGCGATGCTTTGGTAGGTGTCACTCGCCCCGGCGGTAACCACCCGAATTACGCGCGGGCGCAGGATCGACGCTTCTTGCGCGCTGAGCAGGTGGAAGGAAGCGAACAAAGCGGTCAGCGCCTCGGGAGCGGCGGCGCGGGGCGGCGAGACCATGATGAAGTGAAACGCCCCGCCGCCGGGGCCCGCATAGGCCATCAACGAAAGGCGCACTTCGCCGTCGTCCGTGTCCACCGCGACGGGCACGAACAGCGCCGGCACCCCGTTCACCACCGTAGCCTGCGCTGTACCGGCCCGCGCCGGCGCCTTGCCCAGCAGGCCGCCGAGCACTGCTTCGGAATAGGCCGGGAGGCCGCCGGCCGGCATTGGTCCGCCGCCGAATTCGCCGCGCAGCCCTTCCGGCCCGTCGATCATGATGGCCTGCGGGCTGTTGGTGAGGGTGAAGCCGGCCGGCGCTTCGAAGCCGATCAGCATCACCGGATGCGCGAAGCGGCGGCCGAGCACGAAGCCCTGCCGAGGATCGTCGCCGTAGAGCAGGCCGTCCACCTCCTTGAGATAGGGGAGGATGCCTTCGGGGAGTTGGTTGTCGGCGACGCCGGTCTTGGTGGCCGCCTCGCGGGCGCGGGCGATCCGGTTCTCGGTCAGCGGGTGGGTCCGCGCCCACTCCGGGATCCCCTTGGCCTGGTCGGTGGACCGGGTCGCCGCCATATATTGCTCGTTGCGGCCAAGCGCGCCGAGCATGTCTGCGGCTTCATAGGGATCGTAGCCGGCCGCCTTGAGCGTCGCGAGGCCGAGATCGTCCGCTTCATATTCCTGCTTTCGGCTGTAGCGCAGGCCGAAATAGGCGGCCGCCTCGCCGGCCAGGCCAGCCAGCCGTTCCGATCTGGTGACCAAGGACACAGCCGCAACGCCCAGGTTGCGCAACAGTGAGCGGCGTTGCTGTTCTTCCGAATGGTTGCCGACGATGTGACCCAGTTCGTGGGCGAGCACCGAGGCGAGTTCGGCTTCGGAATTGACCAGGCCCAGCAGCCCGCGCGTGACGTAGATGAAGCAGCCGGGGATCGCGAAGGCGTTGACCACGTCGGAGTTGACCAAGGTGAAGGTGCATTGCCCCTTCAGCCCGGCGGAGACGGCGACGCGTTCGCCGAGCGCCGCAAGGTAGCGCGCTTCGGGGGCCTGGTAGGCGCCGCCGAATTCGGCGAGGAGCTTGGGGTGTTGCTCGGCGCCGGCGCGGCGCTCGTTTTCGGTGACCGGCGGGCCATCGCCGCCGCCGCCGCAGCTCGAGAGGGTGAGTGCGAGTGCGGCGGCCGAAAGGAGAAGGCGTTTCATTGCGGCGCTTATGCCAGAACGGGCGCGTCGAAGCGAAGCCGCCAGAAGCTGGTTTCCTCGCCTTCCACGCCGAAATCGTTGTCGCTGACCAGGATCAGCTCGGTGGGCGAAAGGATGGCGACACCCTCCAGGTCGCGCGAAACTTCGGGGAAGTCGTCGCTGGTGAAGAGCAAATCCTTGGCAAGCGCGGGGAGGGGATCGCCGGTGCCGCTCAGTTCCTCGATCGTCGGCCGCGTCGCGGGATCGAGATGTTCCGGACCGAGTGCCAGGCTCTCGTCGAGGGTAACGCGGTAAAGCTTCGTCGTCTGCGAGCCGCGCTCGAGGACCAGCAGGGCGCCGCCGCCAAGGCAGGCGAGTTCGCTGACCTTCACGTCCTTGCGTTTGAACTCCCCGGCTTCGCAGTCGCGGCGGAAACTTTTGGGATGGTCGAGTGGGTAGAGGTATTGAGCCTGCATCGCTCCCGTTTCGGCATCGAGGCGCCACAAGCGGACGTGGGTTGCCTTCTCGTGCGCTTCCTCGTCGGGGTGGGCCAGAGGGCTCTGGAAGGCAAGGAACAGCGAGGACCCCTCCGGCGAAAGCGCAAGCGCTTCGAAGCCGCGATTGATCTGCCGTCGGGCGGCGATGGCGGGAAGGCAGGGCTCCGGCGCCGGCTTCGCATCCAACCCGGTCCCTTCGGGAACCAGCCGGCGCAGGATGCGGCCACTCGCATCGACCCGGACCAGCGAAGGCCCGAATTCGTCGCCGATCCAGAAACCGCCATCGGGCAGCGGCGCGATGCCCTCGGTGTCGAGCCCGCCGGGATCAGGGGCGAGCAGATTGCCCTGCAGGTCGAACACGGGCTCGGAGCGGACGTTGGCGCCGCCCGGGATCGGCAGTCCGGACACCCGCGTGCCGTCCGGTTGGGTGAGGCGAATGACGCGGAGCAGCTCGACGCGGTCCTCGTGCACCTGAAGCTCGGCGATCTCCGGCCCAAGGTCGAGGCGCGGCATGATTTTGGCGCCGGACACCTCGGCGATCGGCGCCAGGTGTTCCGCGCCGTACAGCCTGCGCGCATCCTTGACCTTGAGGTTTGGTCCTCGGTCGCCGATCGCCCAGATCCGCCCGGCCGGGTCGCCCTGCCGCCGGGCGAGGCCGGAGCCGAAACTGGCGCGCAGGATCAGCGGCGCCGTGGGCAGCTCGATCCGGCCGAGCGGCGGATCTGTCCAGGCGAGCCTTTGGACGGTGACGGAGGGCGTAGACACGAAGGCGCGAACTCAACCGCAAGCCCGTGGGTTCCGCATCAGGTGCCCGGCTCGCCGTCGCCGCCGCCGGTCGGCGCTTCGTACCGTTCGGCGAAATACGGGGAGCGGACGATGAAATCCGCGGTGGCGCGGTTGGTGGCCATGACGACGTTGTAGAGCGTCGATAGGCGGGTGAGCGCGCGCACGTCGGATTCGTGCGGGTGGGGCGACAAGGCGTCGGTGAAGAAAATCAGGATGTCGATGCCGCCGTCGGCAATGCGCGCGCCGATCTGCTGGTCGCCGCCAAGCGGGCCCGATTTCATCAGCGTGATGTCCATCTGCGGGCACGCTTCCTTGATGCGCTTGCCGGTTGTGCCGGTCGCCCAGAAGACGTGCGGGGCGAGCGCGTCGGCATTGGCCTTCACCCAGTGGATGAGGTCGTTCTTCTTGGCGTCGTGCGCGACCAGCGCGATGCGTTTGCGTGCTTCCATAAGGCTGCCAACGCGCGAGCCGGGGGAGCGCCCCGCCGCCGCAACATTTCACTGCATTGCCTGCGCCAATGTTGCAGCGGGCGGGGAAAGCGCGAAGCCTTCCCCGCCCGTGCGGTTTCAAGATGTAAGCGAGGTCTTACAGGTAGAAGTCGGTGGCGCTCATGATGTGGCTCTGATCGGTGGTGAACACGCCGATCACCATGTCCGCGTCGCCGTCGCCGTTGATGTCGGCTTCCACCGTCCACATGCCGTTGTCGAAAGAAGCGCGGAGCTCGCCGCCGTGGCCGGTAAACGCGCCGGTTCCGATGAAGGCGAACTTGCTGTTGCCGTTGGCGGCATTGCCGTCGGCATCGATGTTGAGGAGGTTGATCTTGTCTCCGGCGGTGAAGTCGAGGATCGTATCGTGGGCGAGGACGGAGGATTCCTCCTTTGCATAATATTCGAACTGGTCCTTGCCGCCGCCGCCTTTCAGAACGTCGGCGCCGATATTGCCCCAGATCTGATCCGCCTTGCCGCCGCCGGTGATCGTATCCATTCCCTGGCCGCCGCGGATGTTGAAGCTGCCGTTGGTTTCGGCCGCTCCGTTGAAGGTCAGGCTTTCGGTGCTCGTCAGCGACTGGGCAACGATCATCATGTTGCCGCCGGCTGCGACGTTGCCGTCGTCCATGTTGAGCGTGTAGTCGTTGGTGCCCACCCCTCCGGAGCTGTACACCGCCAGCTTCTCGACGCTGATCAGGTTGTTCGCATTGAACGTCATGGTCATGTCGCCGAGCAGGCCGACCGTGTCGTAGCCGGCGCCGCCGTCGACATAATCGGAGGTGGTGAAGGCGCCGCCGAAGTAGATGTAATCGTCGCCGCCGCCGGCCTGCACCGTGTCGGCGCCGCCGTCGTCCACCGCAATCAGGTCGCCGCCGTCGCCCATCTTGATGATGTTATTGAGCGCATTGCCGTGGACGCCCTGGCCAGTGGCCGAAGTCCCGGTCAGATTCTCGACGTTGGCGGCAAGCGTGTACATCGCGTTGAAATCAAGGCGGCTGCCGATCGCGGTCACGACCTCATCGGTGCCTCCGTTGGAGCCTTCCCACACCTTGTCGCCGAGATTATCGACATAATAGGTGTCGTTGCCGCCAAGCCCGACCATCGAGTCCGCGCCGGCCTTGCCGTCCAGCACGTCGTTGCCGGCCCAGCCTTCCAGATAATTGTCGAGGGCGTTGCCGGTGCCGGTGAAGGCGGCATTCAAAGGCCCGTTGTAGATCAGCTTTTCGACGTTGGCCGACAAGGTGTAGCTCGCCGCCGAGGCATAAACTGTGTCGTTACCCTTGTTCAGGTCTTCGAACACCTGGTCGCCGGAGTCATCGACATAATAAGTGTCGTTACCGCCGAAGCCATACATGTGATCGGCGCCGCCCTTTCCGTCCAGCTTATCGTCACCGTCTGCGGTCTGGATCGTATTTTCTTCTTTATTCCCGGAAATATCCCTGGCGTTCAATCCGCTGCTTGCTACGAATTGTTCTACATTTGCAGAAAGCGTATACACCGACACATTGCTGTAAACGGTGTCGAATCCCCCATTCTCCTCTTCGACAACGATATCGCCAGCATCGTCCGCATAATAGAAATCGTTGCCGCCGAGGCCGATCATCGTGTCGCTACCGCCGAAGCCGACTATGGTGTTGGCTCCCTCACTGCCCTTGAGGATGTTGTCGAGGTCGTTGCCGTTTGCGTAGGTCATGACGCTGCCGTCGTTGACCAGCTCCAGGTTCTCGACATTGGCGCCTAACGTGTATGAAACGAGGGTGGACTTAACGGTGTCGTTGCCGCCGTTTGCCGCTTCGATAACCACGTCGAGCTTGTTGTCGACAAAGTAGGTGTCGTTGCCGCCGAAGCCCTTCATCGTGTCCGCACCTGCCGCGCCGTCCAGGACGTCGTTGCCGTTCCAGCCTTCGAGGTAGTTGTCGAGCGCGTTGCCGATGCCCGTGAAGGCGGTGGTCGAGGGCCCGACGTAGACGAGCTGCTCGACGTTATCGCCCAGCGTGTAGGCGCTGAGCGTGGTGCCGATGCGGTCCACGCCTTCGCCCGCTTTCTCGATGACGATGTCGCCGACATCGTCGACGGAGTAAACGTCGTTGCCCTGGTCGCCGGCCATGGTGTCCGCGCCGAGGCCGCCGTTCAGGGTGTCGTTGCCCTGCCAGCCGGAAAGGTGATTGTCGAGTTCGTTGCCCACGGCAGTGAAATCCGCGGTCGCGTTGCCGAGGTAGAGCACGTTTTCAACGTTGGCTCCCAAAGCGTAGCTCGTCAGCGTGGTGAACACGGTGTCGATGCCCGAATTGGCAAGCTCGATCACGACGTCTCCGACATTGTCGACCGTGTACCAATCGTTGCCGAGCAGGCCCTTCATGGTGTCGGCGCCCAGGCCGCCGTTGAGCTGGTCCGCACCGCTCCAGCCTTCGATGTAATTGTCGAGGGCGTTGCCCGTGCCGACGAAGTTTTCCGACGCGGGACCGTGGTAGACCAGGTTCTCGACGTTGGCGCCAAGCGTGTAGCCGGAAAGGGTGGTGCGCACGGTGTCCGTGCCCCCGGCGGCTGCTTCGATGACCACGTCGCCGAGATTGTCGACCCAATAGGTGTCGTTGCCGGCGAGCCCTTGCATGGTGTCGGCGCCGAGCTTGCCGTCCAGCACGTCGTTGCCCGACCAGCCTTCGATGTAATTGTCGAGGGCGTTGCCGATGCCGGTGAAGTTGGAGAATTGCGGCCCGAAGTAGCGAAGGTTCTCCACGTTCGCGCCAAGGGTCCACGAGGTGATGTAGGCGCGCACCGTGTCGATGCCCTCGCCGGCATTTTCGACCGTCGTGTCGCCTGCATTGTCGACGATATAGGAATCGTTGCCGAGGCCGCCGTGCATCTCGTCGGCGCCTTCCTTGCCGTCGAGAACGTCGTTGCCGTCGAGGGCCCACATGACGTCGTTGACGCTGGTGCCGTCGAGGTTTTCGCTGTTGTTCGTGCCGTTGATCGTACCCATCGAATTTCTCCCTGAATGAAGCGTCGGCGAAGTGGCCGGGTGGATCCCCGCCTGCTTCCGCCTGTGGTGCTCTTCTGGGAGTGCGACGTTGCCGGGAGACGTCGCGGGATGGGTTATTGTGTGTCCCCCGTCGCAAAACGGGGGACACATTCAGACACGCATTGAGCTAAAGGTAGAAATCGGCCGCCGACAGGATGTGGCTGGCGTTGGTGGTGGTGACGAGGATCTGAAGGTCGGCAATCGTGTCACCGTTGGTGTCGCCCTCGACCAGCCATTGGCCGTCAACCATTGCCGCGCGCAGCTCCCCGGCGACGCCGCTGAAGCTGTTCGAACCGATGAACGCGAACTTGCTGTTGCCGTTGGCGAGGTTGCCGTCCGCGTCGATGGCGAACAGGTTGATCTTGTCGCCGGCGGTGAAGTCCAGGATGCGGTCGCGGCCCGCATAGTTGGATTCGGCGGTGTCGTAATATTCGAAGATGTCCTTGCCGCCGCCGCCGGTGAGCATGTCGGCGCCGATATTGCCGTAAAGCTGGTCGGCCTTGGCGCCGCCGGTCAGCGCATCGGCCCCCTTGCCGCCACGGAGGTTGAAGCTGCCGTCCAGCTCCGCGCTGCCGTTGAAGGAGAGGCTTTCCTGTGCCGAGAGCGACAGGCCGACGACCATCAGGTTCTTGCCCGCGGCGACATTGGCATCGACCGTGGTGAGATCGTAATTGTTGGGCATGAATCCGCCCGAACTGTAGACCGCCAGCTTCTCGACATTGACGAGGTCGTCCGCGCCGAAGCTGAGCTGGTAGCCGCCGAGCAGGCCGACCGTGTCGTACCCGGCGCCCCCGTCATTGGCGTCGGCGGCGGTGAAGCCGTTGCCCCAATAGATGAAGTCGTCACCGCCGCCGCCGTCAACCGAGTCAATGCCGCCCTGGTCCATTGCAATGAGATCGCCGCCGGCGCCCATCTTGACGACATTGTCGAGCGCGTTGCCGTGCACACCCTGCGCCGCCGCCGAGGTGCCGGTGAGGTTTTCCACGTTTTCGGCGAGCCGGTACATCTTGGCGAAGTCGTTGCGGCTGCCGAGCGCGGTGCGCACTTCGTCGATGCCGCCGAACGAAAATTCGACGATAGTGTCGCCCTCATTGTCGACGACATAGGTGTCGTTGCCGTTGCGGCCGGTCATCTGGTCGGCGCCAGCGCCGCCGTCGATATAATCGGCGCCTTCGCCCGTCTCGATGAAGTTGTTGAGCGCGTTGCCGATGGCGGTGAAGGAGGCGCCGTAAGCACCGCCATAGAGCAAAGTCTCGACGTTGGCGGCGAGGGTGTAGGAGGCGAGGGTGGTCCACACCGCATCGACGCCGCCGTTTTCCGCTTCGACCACGGCGTCGCCTGCGTCGTCCACGACGTAAGCGTCGTTGCCGCCTTTGCCCTCCATCCGGTCGGCGCCGGCGCCGCCGTTGAGCTGGTCGTTGCCGCCGCCGGTCACCAGGTCGTTATCGGCCGCGTTGCCGGTGGCGATGAAGTTGCCGGTGCCGGTGAAGACCAGCCGCTCGAAATTGGCTGCGAGCGTCCACGAGGAGAAGCTGCTCGTCTCGATCGTGTCGAAACCCTGGTTCGCCTCCTCGATCGCTACGTCGGCCGCATTGTCGATGACGTAGGTGTCGTTGCCCGCGAGGCCCTTCATGGTGTCGGCGCCGAGCCAGCCGTCGAGCCGATCGTTGCCCGCGCCGCCTTCGAGGTAATTGTCCATCGCATTGCCCCGGCCGGTGAAAAGGGGAAGCGAGTTGCTGAGATTCTTGAGGTTCTCGACGTTGGCGGAGAGCTGGTAATACGCGATGCCCGCCACTTTCACGGTGTCGTTGCCGCCGTTCGCTTCCTCGCTGATGACGTCCCCGGCGTCGTCGACATGATAAATATCGTTGCCGGCGCCGCCGATCATGGTGTCGTTGCCGCCACCGCCAAGGATCGTGTCGTTGCCGCCGCCGCCGGTGATCACATTGGCCTCGGCGCTGCCATAAGCGGTGAAGTCGCCGGTGCCGGTGAAGGTCAGCCGCTCGACGTTGGTGCCGCCCATCCACCAGCTGTTGAGGCTGGTCCGGACCTCGTCGCTGCCGCCGTTCGCAGCCTCCACGACGACGTCGCCGGCATCGTCGACGATGTAGAGATCGTCGCCGCCCAGGCCGATCATCCGGTCCGCGCCGGCCATGCCGTCCAGCGTGTCGCTCGAGGCGCCGCCGGTGATGACGTTGTCGAGGGCGTTGCCGATGCCAATGAAGCTGACGTTCGACGGCCCGTTGAAAGCAAGCTGCTCGATATTGGCGATCAGCGTGAAGGTGGACAGCGAGGTGTTGATCCGGTCGTTGCCCTGCCCGGCATATTCGGTGATCTGGTCGGCGACATTGTCGATATCGTAGACGTCGTCGCCCAGGCCGCCGTTGAGCTTGTCCGCGCCGGCGCCGCCGATCAGCACGTCGTTGCCGGCCGAACCGTTGATCTCGTTGTCCAGCGCATTGCCGGTGCCCGCGAAGCCGGTGGTGGCGGCGCCGACGTAATAAAGCCGCTCGACGTTCGCGGACAGGACATAAAAGGCGGCACTGGACTGCACGGTATCGACGCCTTCGCCGGCCTGTTCGACCACGACGTCGCCCCATTCATCGACCTGGTAGCTGTCGTTGCCCTTGCCGCCGACCATGGTGTCGCTGCCCGCGCCGCCGTTCAGGATGTCGTTCGCATCGGCGCCTTCAAGGTAATTGTCGCCCGCATTGCCCCAGAAGCTGCGCTGAACGGTTGCGGCGGCGGTGCCGATCACCCGCTCGACATTCTCGGGCAGCGTATAGGTGCTGAGTGCGCTGTAGACCGTGTCGATGCCGGCGCCGGCATTCTCGCCGATCCGATCGATCAGGTGATCGACATAATATGTGTCGTTGCCAGCGCCGCCGTTCATCTGGTCGCCGCCGCCCATGCCGTTCAGCACGTCGTCCCCCGCGCCGCCGACGAGGAGGTTGAAGGAGGCATTGCCGGTGCCGATGAAATTGCCCGTCCCGATAAAGTTCAGATATTCGAGCGACGCGGCAAGCGTGTAGCTGTTGAGCGTGGTCTGGACGGAATCCGCACCGTCGCCGTCGAGCAGCTCGATGATCACGTCGCCGACGTTGTCGACGGTATAGGTATCGCCGCCGCCAAGGCCTTCCATGGTGTCGGCCCCGGCGCCCGGCTTGAACCAGTCGCCGGAGGCGCCGCCGCGGACGTAGGTGTTGTAGCCGTTGCCGGTGAAGGTGAAGGATCCGGTGCCGGTGAAATAGACACGCTCCACCTCCGCATCGAACAGGTTGAACGCGGCGACCGAGACATAGGCGGTGTCCATGCCGTTGCCCGCCGTCTCGACGATGAAGTCGCCCTCATCGCTGACGATGTAGGTATCGTCGCCAGCGCCGCCGTACATCGAGTCGGCCCCGGCGCCGCCGTCGATCGTATCGTTGCCCTCGAGGCCCTTGATGATGTCGCTAAACTCGGTGCCGGTCAGCACGTCGTCGTTCGCCGTTCCGTTGATGGTCGCCACGTTCGTTCTCCGTCGGATGTCCTGGTGGATATCGGACGGCTCTGGACGGGGTGTGTTGCGGGCCTAGGTCGCTGGGTGCTGAAAAGCGTTTCAATTGTTACCGCGGTCGCGGCCGCTTTCCTCCGGGAACAAAGGGCTGGCGGCTTCATTGGCGGATGGCACCCCAAATCTGGACGGAGTTTGAAGATGGCGACCAACGGCAATGACGGTCACGGCGGCGGCGGCTCCAGGGACAAATCGTCGAAAACCATGTGGCTGATCGGCTTCGTCCTGCTTGCGCTGGTCGTGATCATCGCGATCCGCGCCTTTGTCGCGGGCGCCACCGATGTCACCGCGGCCAATGCCGACAAGGCGCCGATCACGGAAACCGATCAGGCGATCGCCGGCACGAAGGTGGAGAATGGCAGCGGCCAGTAAGCCTGCCTTCTAGGCGGCCGGCGTCGGCGCCACCCGCCAGCACCACACGGAAAGCGCGAGCGGGCCGAACGTCGCGACTCCCCATTTGGCCGCTCCAGGCGCGACGCTGCCGGTGGGAAGGTTTTGGCTCAGGTAGAGCAGCGGAGCGAAAGCGGGCGGCGCGGTGAGCAGGACGACTGCGGCGAGGGTGGGCAATAGGGTGCGTTGAAGGCACGGCTCATCAAGGCACCTCATATCCAGAGAGAGGCACCTGTCTCCCCATTGCCGCCAATCGGCTCGGGGCGTAGGGTCTCCGCTTGGCTTCGGCCGCTCGGGAGACCTTATGCTTGCCTGGTTCGGCCGCCGCTACCTCGACCTGTTGGGGTCGATCTACATCTACAACGAACACCGCGGCTACACGGCGATCGACCGCGTGCTCGAGGCCGTAAAGGCGCGCACGCCGGACGATATTGCCTTTATCGCGGCGATCGAGCAGCACCGCACCGACGAGCGCATGCACTACGTCATGTTCCGCCGCTGGTTCGAGCGCCGGGGCATAATGCCGCTGGCGCTCGACCGGACGTTCGGACACATCGACCGGTTCGTGGAGATCATGTTCGGCACCTCCATCGACGGCCTCGATACCGATGCGGTGATCAGCGACGACGCCTTGTTCGAGAGATTGTGCCGGGTGATCTCGCTCACCGAACAGCGCGGCTACCGGACGCTGGAGGGCCTGCTCAAGAACAAGCTGGTGATGAGCGACCCGATCCTGGTGCGCATCTTCACCATCATCCGCAAGGACGAGCCGAGCCACTGGGCGCCTTATGAAGGCTGGCTGCGGCGGCACGGCAAGCGCGATTCAAGCTGGTGGGAGCGGGCGGTGGACCACCTGATCCATTCCGAACTCTTGTTCCTGAAGCTCCCCTTCCTCTTCCTCAACCCGTGGATCGGGCGGCGGACCGAGTGGGCGGACGCACACGAGGCGCAGCCGGCGAAGGGGCCGTCGAAACTGGGCACGCCGGCGGCGGCGTAATGGCGCCTGCGTGGCTGCCGCGCCCGGACGGTAACCGGGACCCGCGCATCGAAGATCCGACGAACCTGTACATCGTGCACCTGAGCGGGCGGGCTTTGTTGCCGCTCGCCTTGCGGCTGGGGCTGTCCCCCAATCCGGTGTCGGTGACCGGTTTCCTGCTCGGCGCAGGCGCGGCGGCGGCTTATTATCAATGGCGGGACTGGCGCTTTGCCTGCCTCGGCCTGATGCTGTGCGTGCTGTGGCTGATCGCCGATGGTCTCGACGGCATGATCGCCCGCGCCACCGGCACGGCAAGCGCCTTCGGCCGCTTCCTCGACGGCCTCTGCGACCATGGCGTGTTCCTGCTTCTCTACGTGTCCCTGGCCGCCTCGATCGGCACCCGGTCCGGATGGATCCTGGCGATCGCCGCCGGCGCCGCCCACGCCGTTCAGGCGACCTTGTACGAGGGCGAGCGCACCCGCTTCCACCGCAGGATCAAGGGCGATCCTGGCAGCATTGCGGCAGCGTCCGCCAACCCCCTCGTCCGTCTCTACGACACGGTCGCCGGAAGCCTCGACCGCTTCGCCGCTCCCTTGGACGAACGGCTGCGCGCCGCAGCCGATCCGCAGGCATTCGGCGCAGCCTATGCCCGCCGGGCCGTCCCGCCGCTTCGGCTGATGGCTTTGCTCACCAACAACATGCGGGTTCTGATCATCTTTCTCACCTGCCTGGCGGGCAGCCCGCGGTGGTTCTGGATCACGGAACTGACCGCGCAAACCGCGGTGCTGATCGTCGGAACGCTGTGGCTAAGGCGAATCGAAGCGCGGATCGTGCGCGAAACCGCCTGAAGCCTTGAATGGAATGCCGCTCTTCGCCGCGCTGGTCGAGGATTGCGGCGGTGCACCCCCGGACCTGCTGCCGAACGTCCGCTATGGGTGGACAGCCGACATTGACGGATACCTGCATGAAGAGGCACCATCCCCTGATGACGAAGCTCAATCCCGCGAGGATCATCGCTGGCTTCCTTCTGTGCTTAGTGGTTGCTCTCCTTTCGGCGGACCTGCTTCGGGCCATCAGCTCCGACGCATGCCCAGCGGGGCCAAACTGCTACCCTTGGGGAGCCGAAGGGCCAGCGGCTGGGGCATGGAGCTATCAGAGCAAGGAAAATTACCTCATGCGGGGCGCCGCCCAACTGGGGCTCATCGTCGGCGCTGGGCTGTTCCTTATCTGGAGAGCGGGACGAGGCGCGCCATTTTCCACTCTGGAACGACGAGTGCCCTGCGCCGCTCTCGCTGCATCTGCGCTACTGCTGTTCATGTAAGGCACGCGGCCCGCAATGATCGTAAGCTGACATTCGCGCTGCAAGCTGCGGGTCCGCTTGTGATGCGCCGCGTCCGGCACCATCTTTGGAGACATGGTTCAGATCACTGACTTCCACGCACACATCTACTTCAACCCTGATGAGCTTCGGCAGGCGCGCGCGCTCGCCCAAACAGCAAGGGGACGCTTCAACATCGCAGTTGGGCATTTCCATCAAACCCCGGTTGGCCCGCATCCGAGAGGCAGTTGCCAGCTAACGGTTTCGCCGGAAGAGTTTGGTTCCTTTGCCGCATGGGCGGCTGTGGAACGTGCGGGCCTGACGATATTCGCCCATGCTTCTACGGGTGATGACAGGGCGGATCACACGTCACATGTCATCTGGTTCGGTCAAAGCGAAGAGCTGAACCTCACCATTTTCGGTCCCAGGCAAACCTGATCTCAAAAATGGCGACGGCAACTCTAGACAACGCCGGCTCTCCCTTCGTAGCGGTCGCTACTCACTTTCATGAAAGAACAAATATGGCACCTGAGACGGCACCCGAAGAGAGCACCAACCAGAGCAACTTAAGACGAATTGACATGCGGTTGCGCACGCTATCCGTGCAGGCTCCCGGCTCTTCCGAACTTGCTCGGATGCAAGCGGCGCGCGAGGATGTTCTAAGCCGCATCTCCCCTGAAGAATTGGCTGCCTACGAGAAGGCCGTGAACCCCACAAAAACGCGGGCTCAGATTGCCGCAGAAGCTGAAGCGGAGCGGATCGCGATGGAGGCGAACAGGGACAAGCCAGCCATATAAAGATGGAAGGTGAGCCCCCGGCGCACGGACTAGGCAAACGTCCGTGATGGGTGGAAAGCGGACGGAGAGAACGTTAGCCTCGATTGATGTTTATTCAGCCACGCAGAAGCCCATACGCGCGGGGATGGAGACATTTGCTTACGATGGCGGGGGCATTGTTGGCGGGCTCCGTTTTCGTCCCAATGCTCTTGACGGGTTTTGCCGCCTCGGAAAGCACCATCTCGTTCGTCACCCTCGGGCTTGGGCTCGCATGGGTGCTGGTTGGAGGCGTGTGGTCATTCCTCATCGCTTGCCCCAATTGCGGAAGGTCAGTGTTCTCTCGTCCCGCCTTTATGAGTTTTCCTTGGCCTGCAAAGCGCTGCACAAGATGCGACACCGACCTGACTTCCGTCTGAAGCCTAGTGTCTGGTTTGGGTCGAAAGCAGACATGGGCTGAACATCCGCGATGGGTGGATGACGGACACTAGCCAAACACGGCTCAGCCGGTCACAAGTGAGCCCTGGTGAGCGCGCACGAGGCCAGCGGGTGTCGGGCTGGCTACTGCTCACGCGTTATGGGGGCGGATCATGATGATTTTTCTAGCCGCGGCTAGCCTAGTTGCCGCGTACGACTGCCAACTGGATGCCCCAAAGGCCGTTGGCTTCGAGGGTGGGGAGGCAAAGGCTTCGGACATCGGTCTTCCACCGGCATCTCTGCACTTTTCAATCACGCTTGAGAGCGGAAAACCGATGCAGGCCAAGGTTGATTGGTCCGGCGACCCGCTGACTATGGCTGGCAAGTTCCCGACAATTTCGACGGCTCCGGGGGCCTATTCCTTTTCGGCGTATTCGGCCGGTCCTTGTTTATTCACTGAAACTTCGTGTCTTACTCAGGTCAATTTGGTCGACGCTGCAGGCGGCACGGCCAAAATCATCATCACGCCCGTGGCGTTGGTAAGCGACGCGAAGGCCGGAACCCGGACGCCGTTTGCGGTCATTGCGCTGGGCCAGTGCACGCGAACGGTTGGGAAGAAATGAAGCACCGGGCCAAATGCTTCACCCTTTGGGAGTTCATGAAGGCGCGCTGACTGCTCCGAATGTCCGCTTCGGTCGTAAGCAGACATTCAATCACAAGGGAACGAAGTGGCGGTGGTGCCAGGCGAAGATCGCCATTGCGCCGCGGTGGGGGCGCCAAGGCTCGGCGATGTCGCGCAGCGTCTTCTCTGTCGGTTTTCCGTCCAGGCCGAGGATGTTGCCGATCTCGATCTGAACGGCGAGGTCTCCGGCCGGCCAGATATCCGCGCGGCCTTCGGCGAAGAGCAGGTAGATTTCGGCGGTCCAGCGGCCGATCCCCTTCACCCGCACCAGCTCGGCAATCGCCTCTTCATCGTCGGCCGGGAGCTTGGTGAAGTCGAGCCGGCCGGAAAGCACTTCCTCGGCCAGGCTGCGGGCGTAGGAGGCCTTCTGGCGGGAGAGGCCCGCGCCGCGCAGTGCCTCATCCGACGCCGCGAGCAGCCGCTCCGGCTCCGGCGGATCGCCCGCGACAGCGGTGAGCTTGTTCCACATCGAAGCGGCGGCGATGATCGACACCTGCTGGCCGACGATTGCGCGCAGCAGCGTCTGGTAGCCCGTGGCGCTGATCCTGGGCTCGGGATAGCCTGCCACAGCAAGCGCGGCGGCGACCTTGGGCTCGCGCGCGGCGACGGCGTCGAGCGACGCCCTCAGCGCTTTGGCCTCTATCCCCATGTCCCGCTCCCCGCTTGCCAAAGAGCGGCGTGCCTAGCATAGGGCGCCGCTCCCACGCTTCCTCTTTTCACCCACAAGGCGGTTATGGCTGAGCTCACCATCGTCGGACGCGACGGCAGCGAAAAGACGGTCCAGGGCCGCTCCGGCTGGAGCGTGATGGAGATCATCCGCGGCGCCGGCTTCGACGAACTCCTGGCCCTGTGCGGCGGCTGCTGCAGCTGCGCCACCTGCCACGTCCATGTCGACGAGGACTATACGGCCAAGCTCAAGCCGATGAGCGCGGACGAAGACGACCTGCTCGACAGCTCGAGCTTCCGCAACGCCACCAGCCGCCTGTCGTGCCAGATCGACTTCGGTCCGGAGTTGGACGGCCTCCGCGTCACGGTCGCGCCCGAGGACTGAGCCCCGGGCGCAGCGCCGCCTACATCTTGAGCAAGGCTTCCGGCTTCTTGGTGTCGAGCGCGCCGACCACCCATTTCAGCACCTTGGTGCCGCCCGGGCCGGCGACTGCGCCGTCGCTGGTGTTGTTGGTCAGCACTTCGGCGTCCGTGGTGAGGGTGAAACTGCCCTGCGGCTTGGGCAGCGGCGAGCCCCGGTCGCCGGTTGCGGCCGCCAATCCGCCCATGGAGCCCATCGGGCTCATGCCGCCGCCCATGCCCTGCGGCTGGGCGAAAGCGGGGGCGACGATTCGGACCCGCCCGTCGGTGCGCCGCGTGGCGTGGACGAAGGGAATGATCCAATCGACGTCGGGGAAGATCGGAAACACGAAATCGTGGTCCAGCTTGCCGCTTTTTTCATACACCACTTCGAACACGCCCTTGCCCTTGTGGGTGACGCGCTTCCAGCCGTCATAGCTCAACAGCCGCTGGGTGAATTGCTGCACTGCCTGGGGATCGTCCGGGTCGAGGCCACCGAACATCGCCTTCATCTGCTCGGCTTCGCGCTTCTGGCTTTCGGTGCGGGTGGCGAAATCCTCGTCCCACTTCTTGCGGGCGTCGGCGAGCTCGCCGGCAGTGCAGGGGCGCTCCTCCGCGTCCAGCAGGTCTTCGCTGTTCTTGAAGCACTTCTCGTTGTCGGGGTCGAAGGACGGCTGCTCGCTGGCCGCAGCGGCCGCGGCGGCGGGGGTGATGAACACCACCTCGCCCGTGTAGCGATAGCTGAAGCTGCCATCGCGCCGCAGGTCCAGCGAGGCATCGAACTTGCCCGGCGTCAGCAGGCAGGCGGAAGCGAGCAGCGCAAGCGCGCCCGCGGCGGCGATCCGGAAAAGCTTCATAGATTGTCCCCCCGAAGCCCGTCGGGAAGGACGGGCGACGTCAGTGATTATGCGAGGCCGCGGCGTAGAGGGCAATGGCCGCTGCGTTCGAGACGTTGAGGCTCTCGATCCGATCGCTGATCGGCAGTCGGGCCAGGGCGTCGCAATGCGCCTCGGTATTCTGCCGCATGCCTTCGCCTTCCGCGCCCAGCACAAGGGCGACGCGCGCCGGGCCGAGCGCCTGTTTCAGCCCGGTCTCGCTATTGCCGGTGAGTCCGATGCGCCAGAATCCCGCCTGCCCCATTTCGTCGAGCGCCCGCGACAGGTTCACCACCCGAATCCACGGCACGATCTCCAGTGCGCCGCTCGCCGCCTTGGCGAGCGCGCCCGATTCGGGCGGCGCGTGCCGGTCCTGAGTAACCAGCCCGAGCGCGTCGAAGGCGGCGCAACTCCGCAGGATCGCGCCGACATTGTGGGGATCGGTGACCTGGTCGAGCACGATCAGCGGCCGGTTGTCCTCGGCCTGGTCGAGCAGCTCGGCGAGCAGAATGTCTTCCAGCCGCTCCACCTCTGCGACGATGCCCTGGTGCGGCGCGTCCTTGGGTACCAGCCGGCCGAGGTCGGCGGCGTCGGCGTAGGTCACCTGCGCGCCGGGGGGCAAGTCGTACTCCGCCGCCGCCTCGCGGGTCACCCAAAGATGGAAGACCCGGCGTTCGGGATTGGCGATCGCCGCGGAGACGGCATGACGGCCCCAGAAGCGTGGGCGGTTTTCGGCCTTGGTGAGTTGGCGGGCTTTGCGGCGCATGGCGCTCCCATGCCGCCGCGGGTGCCCGCTGGCAAGCCGCTCGGTTCAGCGGGCTCAAGCCGAGCCTATCGTTGACAGCGGTCAAGCCATTCGCCATTGAGCCGCCTCCTCGCTTCGGAGCGTGTCCCGGACAGGTGGCCGAGTGGTTAAAGGCAGCAGACTGTAAATCTGCCCGGGTTTCCCGTACGCTGGTTCGAATCCAGCCCTGTCCACCACCGCGCTTCGGGCGAGGAGACGAGCGGGTATAGCTCAATGGTAGAGCACTAGCCTTCCAAGCTTGTGATGCGGGTTCGATCCCCGCTACCCGCTCCACCTTCACTCTGCATCGCCGCACCGGCGGCAACCAGGTCCGCCTGACGCCGTTCTGCATCTCAAACGGAGCAGACGCATGGCAAAAACGGCATTGGTGGTGGGCGCGAGCGGGATCGTCGGCAGCGCGACTGCGGCGCTGCTGATTGAAGGGGGCTGGACGGTCCATGGCCTTGCACGGCGGCCAGGCGGGCAGGGGGGCGTTCGACCGGTGACGGCAGATCTTCAGGACGCGGCCGGCACGGCTGACGCGCTGAAGGACATCCGTCCCGACGCGGTGTTCATCACGACGTGGCTGCGGCAGGACAGCGAAGCGGAGAACATCCGGGTCAACGCCGGGATGGTTCGCAACCTGCTGAATGGGCTCCCGAAGCCAACGACAGGGCGGCACGTGGCGCTGGTTACCGGGCTCAAGCACTATCTCGGGCCGTTCGAGGCTTATGGGCAGGGCGCGCTCCCGCAGACGCCGTTCCGCGAGGAGCAGGGCCGGCTCGACGTCGAGAACTTCTATTATGCGCAGGAGGACGAACTGTTCGCCGCCGCGACCCGCGACGGCTTCACATGGAGCGTCCACCGCCCGCACACCGTGATCGGCAAGGCGGTCGGCAACGCCATGAACATGGGCACCACGCTTGCTGTTTACGCGACGTTGTGCCGCGAGACAAAGCGGCCCTTCACCTTTCCCGGATCGGCTGCGCAGTGGACGTCCCTCACCGACATGACCGATGCGGGCCAGCTCGCCCGCCACCTGCTGTGGGCGGCGGAGACCGAAAGCGCGCACAACCAGGCGTTTAACGTGGTCAATGGCGATGTCTTCCGCTGGCAATGGATGTGGGGCCGCATCGCCGAATGGTTCGGGGTGGAGGCCGCTCCGTTCGATGGCACTGTCCGTCCGCTGGAGCAGCAAATGGCCGACGACTTTGGTCTGTGGCGCGAGGTAGCGGTGCGCGAGGGGCTGGCCGAGCCCGACCTCGATCGCCTCGTCTCGCCATGGCATACCGACGCCGATCTCGGCCGCCCGATCGAGGTGGTGACCGACATGTCCAAGAGCCGCCGCCTCGGCTTCACCGACTATCGGCCGACCGACGACGCCTTCTTCGCCCTTTTCGAGCGGCTGCGCGCCGACCGGCTGATCCCGTAGTCCACTCGCACGCCGCCACTTCGGATCGCTGGCTGGCAAGTGCAGCAACCTCCGCCATGGGTGGAAAGCGGACATTGCGCGCCCCACCGAACTGTTCGATGCTGCGGCCTTCGATTGGCTTGAAGGGCATGCATCATGGCACCCATTTCCGGAGATTGGTTGCAGCGGCCCGGCCTGCTCGCGGCCCTCTGCGTGGGGATCCTCACCTCTTGCGCCCCGGAGCCAGGCCCGGTGGAGGCAAGCGAACTCAACGCGGCGATGTCGGACAGCGTAAACGAGCAAGGCGAAGAGCCGCGGAGCAAGGCAGAGGACGTTTGCGCAATCTATCACTCGATGTTCCCCGCCAGCGTGATTGGTCCCTTGGAGTCGATCTACGACGATCCGCGCGTAAGCACCCGCACGGAAGCCGGGAGCGCGACGCGGGCCGACGTGCAGGAGATACGGGGAGCGATCATTGAAAGCACCGGAGGCGCGAGTTCGCAATGGGCCGACGTTTCCGAAGACCTGCTCGTTCGGGCATTTCGGAGTTGGCGGGCCGGTCCGCTGCCGGACTGCGACTGGATGGGCTTTGCGCGTGAAGTCAGCGCGCCGGCACGCAACGGCCAGATTGCGCCCGTCTTGGTCGACGAGAAATCGGGGTCCTACGTCCGCGTGTCCCGGCCTTATTTCATCGATCGCGACAGGGCCATCGCCCTTGTTCGGGACGTGTTCGATGATGGCCGCATGGAGCGAAAACTGGTCTTCACCTACCGGGACGGCGACGGTTGGGCGATGCAGTCTGTCACATTCGAGGAGACCGTCCGAGAAGCTGAGTGACTGGACGAATGCGCCGGGTTTCTATGTGAAGGAACCGGACTGCGCCGCACCGGCCAAAATGTCCTTCGGCAGGCACTTCAGCGCGGTAAGTTCCAGCGCGGAAAGCCCGGACAGTTTGAAGGTGCCGAGTTTCGGCTGCCGTGGCTCGCGTCCGTCATATTCTATTCGAACCGCCCGCAGGTAGAGCTCGCCATGGCGTTCAGCCAGGGATTCGGGCGCTAGAGTGATGTTGCCGCGGTTGTAGACCGCCGTGACGCAGAGCCCACGGCCGATCGCCTCGACCAGGGTTCGGAGCGCGCCGGTGCTGTCATCAAACATGCCGGGTCTCGCCCTCGTCGTACCCGCCGCCTTCATTCTGGTTGAAAGCGCGATCGAGATAGAAGCCGCCGAGCAGATAATGAAGGCGGCTGGCCACGGCGCACAATGTCGCCTGGGCGCGCCCGATCTCCTCCTCGGCCCGGCGCCGGTAATAGTTCCGGTCGTCCTCGAACATCTAGGCTGCTCCCGTGCGGGGAGGGTGGGCCGCTGCGCCGTTCGCCCAACCGCAGCGGGGGCATTGGCCATGCTCAATACCCGCATGCACCCCCCAGGGGCGTTCGCGCTTGCAGGTGAACCACGCCGTGATGTTCGGCTGTGCGACTTCAGGCTGTTGAAGCATGCCCATCTCCTGTTGCGACGCAGCATAATACGCTCCAACGCGCCGTCGGATGCAAGCGGCACGCTGGTGAATTCTTCGCATAGGCGCGGCTGCACCGCGAGCTTTTGCGGTTGCGGCTTGGAGGCTTGTCCGTCATTCCCGCTGCACCGCAACATGCGGAGAACGGAGTCGGGCGTGATCGGTCTGCCGGACAAGCAAGGGTTGTACGACCCGCGCCACGAGCGCGACAGCTGCGGCATGGGCTTCGTCGCCCGGGTCGACGGCACCCCGTCCAATGAGATCATTGCCATGGGCCTGCAGGTCCTCGCCAACCTCGACCATCGCGGCGGGGTGGGCGCCGATCCGCTGATGGGCGACGGCGCGGGGTGCCTGATCCAGATCCCGGACACCCTGCTCAGACACTGGGCGGAGGGCGCGGGCGTGACCCTTCCGCCACGCGGCGACTATGCGGTGGCGATGTGCTTCCTGCCGCGCGACCCGGAGAGCCGCGCGGCGGCGGAGGCGCGCCTGGAGCATTTCGTGTGCCTGGAGGGGCAGGAGTTCCTCGGCTGGCGCGATGTGCCGGTGGATTCTTCGGGGGTCGGCGCGGCCGTGCTCGAAACGGTGCCGCCGATCCGCCAGGCGCTGGTCGGGCGCGGGCCCAACATCCGTGACCAGGACGCGTTCGAGCGCAAGCTGCTCGCCATCCGCAAGCAGATCCAGAACCCGCTGGAGGAGATTGCCGGGCGCCGGGGGCTTCCCGGCCTTCCCGAATTCTACATCGCCAGCTTCTCGAGCCGGACCCTTGTCTACAAAGGGCTGCTCCTTGCCGACCAGGTCGGGAAATTCTACACCGACCTCTTGGATCCGCGCACGCAGTCCGCGCTTGCGATGGTTCACCAGCGCTTTTCGACCAACACCTTTCCAAGCTGGCGCCTCGCCCACCCCTATCGCTTCATTGCCCATAATGGCGAGATCAACACGGTTCGCGGCAACGTGAACTGGATGAACGCGCGCCGCCGCACGCTGGAATCGCGGCTGATCGGCGCGGACCTCGACAAGATGTGGCCGATCATCCCGCACGGCCAGTCGGACACCGCCTGCCTCGACAATGCGGTGGAGTTGCTCGTCGCCGCCGGCTACTCGCTGCCGCACGCGATCATGCTGCTCATCCCAGAGGCCTGGGCAGGGGATGCGGGCATGGAGCCGCAGCGCCGCGCTTTCTACGAATACCACGCCGCCCTGATGGAGCCGTGGGACGGGCCGGCGGCGATCGCCTTCACCGACGGCCGCCAGATCGGCGCCACGCTGGACCGGAATGGGCTAAGGCCCGCGCGCTACTGCGTCACCGACGACGGCCTTGTGGTGATGGCATCCGAGGCGGGGGTGCTTCCGATCCCGGAGGAGCGAATCGTCCGCAAATGGCGGCTTCAGCCCGGGCGAATGCTGCTGCTCGACCTCGACCAGGGGCGGATCATCGAGGACGAGGAGGTGAAGGCCACCCTCGCCGCCGCCGAGCCTTATGGCGAGTGGCTGCGCGACACGCAGTTCAACCTGAAGGACCTGCCTCCCGCCCCCGCGCCGCCCCGGACGACGGCGGCGGACGCGCTTCTCTCTACCCAGCAGGCGTTCGGCTATACGGACGAGGACCTGAAATTCTTCCTCGCGCCGATGGCCGCGGACGGCGAGGACCCGATCGGCTCCATGGGCACCGACACCCCGGTTGCGGTGCTGTCGCGCCGGCCGCGCCTGCTGTACGATTATTTCAGCCAGAACTTCGCGCAGGTCACCAACCCGCCGATCGATCCGATCCGCGAAAGCCTGGTGATGTCGCTGGTCTCGATGATCGGGCCGCGGCCGAACCTGCTCGGCCGCCACGCCGGCACCCACAAGCGGCTGGAAGTGTCGCAGCCGATCCTCACCAACGAGGATCTGGAGAAAATTCGCGCGATCCACGACAGCCTCGACGGCGCCTTCCGGACCGCAACCCTGGACGCAACCTGGCCCAAGGGCGGCGACGTCCAGTCGCTAGAAGCGGCGCTCCAGCGATTGTGCTGGGAAGCGACCGAGGCGGTGCTTGCCGACGTCAACCTGCTGATCATCTCCGACCGCAACGTTTCGGCCGACCGCATCCCGATCCCGGCGGCGCTCGCCACCGGCGCGGTTCACCACCACCTGATCCGCCAGGGCCTGCGCATGCAGACCGGCCTGGTGGTGGAGACTGGCGAGGCGCGCGAGGTCCACCACATGTGCGTGCTCGCAGGCTACGGCGCTGAGGCGATCAACCCCTGGCTGGCCTTCGACACGATCGAGGCCTTGTGCGCAAAGGGCACGATCGGCGGCGACCCCGCCGAGGCGCAGCGGCGCTACATCAAGGCGCTCGGCAAGGGTCTGCTCAAGGTGATGTCGAAGATGGGCATCTCCACCTACCAATCCTATTGCGGCGCCCAGATCTTCGACGCGGTGGGTATCTCGTCCAAGGTGGTCGACCGGTACTTCACCGGCACCGCGGCCCCGATCGAGGGCGTCGGCATGGCCGAAATCGCCGCGGACACGGCGCGCCGCCACCGCTTCGCCTTTGCCGAAGAGGGCGAAGCGCTCGACATCGGCGGCGCCTACGCCCTGCGCGAGGGCGGTGAGGCGCATGCCTGGACCGCCGACGCCGTCGCCCACCTCCAGCACGCCGCGCGCGGCCACCTGCCCGAGCGCTACCGCGCCTTTGCGGACGAGGCGAACGGGGCGGCAGGCGGCCTGCTCACCCTGCGCGCCCTGCTCGATTTCCGTCCCGCCGCCACCCCACTCAGCCTGGAGGAGGTCGAGCCCGCCGCGTCCATCGTCAAGCGCTTCGCGACCGGCGCGATGAGCTTCGGATCGATCAGCCGCGAGGCGCACACCACCCTTGCCGCCGCGATGAACCGCATCGGCGGCAAGTCCAACACGGGGGAGGGCGGCGAGGAAGCCGACCGCTTCGCCCGCCGCGAGGACGGCAGTTCCTTCCGCTCGGCGATCAAGCAGGTCGCCTCCGGCCGCTTCGGAGTCACCACCGAATATCTCGTCAACGCCGACGACCTCCAGATCAAGATCGCGCAGGGCGCCAAGCCGGGGGAGGGCGGCCAGCTTCCCGGCCACAAGATCGACGCGCAGATCGCCGCGGTGCGCCATTCCACGCCCGGAGTCGGCCTGATCTCGCCCCCACCCCACCACGACATCTACTCGATCGAGGATCTGGCCCAGCTCGTCTCGGACCTTCGGCACGTCAACAACAGGGCGCGCATCTCGGTGAAATTGGTGTCGGAAGTCGGCGTCGGCACCATTGCCGCCGGCGTCGCCAAGTGCACCGCCGATCACATCACCATTTCCGGCTTCGAAGGCGGCACCGGCGCCTCGCCGCTGACCTCGCTCACCCACGCCGGTTTGCCGTGGGAGATCGGCCTTGCCGAAACCCACCAGACGCTGATGCTGAACGGCCTTCGCGGCCGGGTCAGCATCCAGGCGGACGGTGGGCTTCGCACCGGCCGCGACGTCGCGGTCGCCGCTTTGCTCGGCGCCGAGGAGTTCGGCTTCGCAACTGCGCCGCTGATCGCCGCCGGCTGCATCATGATGCGCAAATGCCACCTCAACACCTGCCCGGTCGGCATCGCAACGCAAGACCCGGTGCTGCGCGCCCGCTTCGCCGGCAAGCCCGAGCACATCATCAACTACTTCTTCTTCGTTGCCGAGGAGCTGCGCGAGATCATGGCCGCCCTCGGCGTGCGCACCGTCGAGGAGATGGTTGGCCGAACCGACCTTCTGGAAGCGCGGGAATCGGACCCTCGCTCGAAGGTGCACGGGGTTGATCTCAGCCGCCTGCTCCACGCCCCGGCTGGCGGCGGGCCGCGCTACTGCACCGGCCGCACGTCGCACAGGCTCGAAGCGGCCATCGATGAGCGGCTGGTCGAGGCTCTCGACCGAGGCAGTTTCCCGGCAACGGTGGACTGCGCAATCGCGAACGTAGACCGAACCGTCGGCGCTCAGGTGTCAGGCGAGATCGCCCGCCGCTTCGGCCATGCCGGCCTCTCCGACGGCAGCCTCGCGGCCACCCTCACCGGCACGGCCGGGCAAAGCTTCGGCGCCTTCCTGGCCCGCGGCGTTACCTTGAACCTGGCCGGGGACGCGAACGATTATGTCGGCAAGGGCCTCTCCGGCGGCCGCATCGTCATCCGCCCGCCCGACGGGACCGCGCGCGAAGCGGCCGCCAACATCATCGTCGGCAACACCTGCCTCTACGGCGCGGTGGAGGGCGAAGCCTTCATTTCCGGCGTGGCGGGAGAGCGCTTCGCCGTCCGCAACTCCGGCGCAACAGCCGTAGTGGAGGGCGTCGGCGATCACGGCTGCGAGTACATGACCGGCGGCCTCGTCGTGGTGCTCGGCGACGTCGGCCGGAATTTCGCGGCAGGCATGTCGGGCGGCGTGGCGCTCGTCTGGGACCCGGACGGCAATCTCAGGGCTCGTCCCACCCCCGCCGGCGTCACGCTGCAGGAGGTCGGGGACGAGGAGCGGCTGCGCCTGCTGCTGGAGCGTCACCACGCCCTCACCGGCAGCCGCCGCGCGGAGGGCCTGCTCGCGCGCTGGTCGGCTTCCCTCAGCGAGTTCGTGGAAGTTATGCCCGACGAATATCGCCGCGCGCTCGCCACCCAGGCGGCGCTGCTGGTGGCGGCGGAATAGAGCCATGGTGAACCCCAAGGGCTTCCTGACCATCGACCGGGTGGACCGCGGCTACCGGCCCGTTCCCGAACGCGTCGCGCACTGGTCCGAGTTCGTCGAGCCGCTTCCCGAAGGAACCGTCCGCAAGCAGGCGGAACGCTGCATGGATTGCGGCATTCCGTTCTGCCACTCGGCCTGCCCGGTCAACAACCTGATCCCCGACTGGAACGACCTGGTCACCCGCGACGGCTGGAAGGCGGCCTCCGACCGGCTTCACGCGACCAACAACTTTCCCGAGTTCACCGGCCGCGTTTGTCCGGCGCCGTGCGAGGCGGCGTGCACCCTCAACCTCACCGACAACCCGGTCACCATCAAGACGATCGAATGCGCCATCGCCGACCGCGCGATCGCCGAAGGCTGGATCGTGCCGAAGTCGGCGCCGCGCGGCACCGGCAAGCGCATCGCGGTGGTCGGCTCGGGCCCCGCCGGCCTCGCCTGTGCGCAGGAGCTTGCCCGCATGGGCCACGCGCCGACGGTGTTCGAGAAAGCCGACAAGGCCGGCGGCCTGCTGCGCTACGGCATCCCCGATTTCAAGCTCGACAAGTCCCTGATCGACCGCCGCATCGCGCAGATGGAGGCCGAAGGCGTGATCTTCCGGACCTGCATCGAGGTCGGCAAGGCGGTGTCGGTCGATCGCCTGCTCGACGATTACCATGTCCTCGTCCTCGCCGGCGGGGCGGAGCAGCCCCGCGACCTTCCGGCGCCGGGCCGCGACCTTTCCGGAATTCACTTCGCGATGGACTATCTTGCCCAGGCTAACCGCCGGGTTGCGGGCCTCGCCGAGGCCGGGAGCCCGATCCTGGCTGCCGGCAAGCGGGTGGTGGTGATCGGCGGCGGCGACACCGGTTCCGATTGCATCGGCACCGCGCACCGCCAGGGCGCCGCGTCTGTCAGCCAGCTCGAGATCATGCCGGAGCCGCCCGTCCATGAGGACAAGCTCATGGTGTGGCCGCACTGGCCGATGAAGCTTCGCACCTCCACCTCGCAGGAAGAAGGGGCGGAGCGCGGCTTCTCGATAATCACCACCGGCTTTCGCGGAGGCGGGGAGGGGCAGGTCGCCGCAGTGCTCTGCGAACGTGACGGCGAGGCTTTCGAAATCCCGGCGGATCTCGTGCTGCTCGCCATGGGCTTCACCGGAACCCCGCAACACGGCGTCACCGCCAGCGCGGCGGTTGACCTTAACGAGCGCGGCACCGTGCAGACGCCGATGGGACGCTACAACACCTCGCGCGAGCGCCTATTCTCCTGCGGCGACATGCGGCGCGGCCAGTCCCTCGTCGTCTGGGCGATCCGCGAAGGCCGCGACTGCGCCCGCGCGGTCGACGATCACCTGACCGCAACCGCCGAGGCGGGCTAGTCGGCCTCGCTCGCGGCCATTGCGGAAGTGAAATATTCGCGGAGGCGGGAGTCGGCATTGTGATCGCCAGCCCAGCGTGCATCAATGGGCGCGGGAAAACCAATCGTGCCCCGGCAAAGATATTGGAGCCCCAAGGGAGAGGATCTTCGAGCTCACGTCTCAGGAGATCCCAGTGGCCATTTCTCGAAACACGATCGTCGGTGCAGCAATCCTTGCCCTTTGGACCACATCCGCCTCAGCCCAGCAGGCGGAGGAGCCGGCACCTGCCTTCACCGTCAGCGGCGGCGCTACCCTCGTCTCCGACTACCGCTTCCGCGGCATCTCGCAAACCGACCGCCGCGCAGCCCTCCAGGGGACCTTCACCGTCGCGCACGCCTCCGGACTTTACGCCACCGTCTGGGGCTCCTCGATCGACGACTATGTCTACAACGGCGCCGACCAGGAGATTGACTTCGTCGCCGGCTACCGCCGCACCTTCGGCGGCACCACGGTCGATGCCGGCGTACTCTATTATTATTATCCGGGCTCAGGCGGCATCGACTCGGACTTCTTCGAGCCGTTCGTGTCCGTCGCCAAGGCCATCGGCCCAGTCACCGCCAAGGCCACCGCCAATTACGCGCCGAAGCAGGCCGCGTTGTCGGTGGGAGCGGGCAAGAAAGACAATCTCTACCTGGCGGGAGACCTCAGCGCCGCGGTGCCGAACACGCCGGTGACGCTCGCCGCGCATCTCGGCCACAGCTTCGGCCCGAGCTACCTCACCATCGGCGACGAATATACCGACTGGAGCGTCGGCGGCAGCTTCGCCTGGAAGAAGCTCTCCTTCGGCCTGTCCTACGTCGATACCGACGGCGCCTTCATCACGCCGTCGGGCCGCAACGCCAGCAAGGCTGGGCTGGTGGCGTCGGTCGGCGCGTCTTTTTGAAACGGGGGAAACCATGAAATTGGTCGTTGCCATCATCAAACCTTACAAATTGGACGAGGTCCGCGATGCCCTGCACGAGGCGGGCATAAAGGGCATGACGGTGTCCGAAGCGCAGGGGTTCGGCCGCCAAAAGGGCCAGACCACCATCTATCGCGGCGCCGAATACACCACGAACTTCGTGCCCAAGCTCCGCATCGAGGTCGCCACCGACGACGATTACGTCCCGCGCGTGATGGAAACCATCACCGCCGCCGCCCGCACGGGCACCATCGGCGACGGCAAGATCTTCGTGATGAACATCGAACAGGCGGTTCGAATCCGCACCGGAGAAACCGATCATGACGCGCTCTGAGGAAGGGAAGACCATGAAGCGTCCAGTGAGATTCTGGGGGAGCGCCACTGCCGCATTCGGGGCCGCCGCGTTCCTTGCAATGCCTGCCTGGGCACAGGACGCGGCGGCCACCGCAGCCGCCGCGCCGCCTGCGCCGGTGCCGGACAAGGGCGACACCACCTGGGTGCTGATCTCATCCGTGCTCGTGCTGATGATGTCGGTGCCGGGCCTCGCCCTCTTCTACGGCGGGCTGGTCCGCGCCAAGAACATGCTGTCCGTCCTGATGCAGGTGCTCACCATCGTCGCCATCGCGTCGCTGGTCTGGGTGGCGTGGGGCTACAGCCTCTCCTTCACCGGCGGCAGCCCCTATATCGGCGGCCTCTCAAAGGCGTTCCTGCGGGGGGTGGACGCAACCACGCTGGCCGCGACCTTCTCCAACGGCGTCTACATTCCCGAATATGCCTATGTCGTCTTTCAGATGACGTTCGCCTGCATCACGCCGGCGCTGATCGTCGGCGCCTTTGCCGAGCGCATCCGCTTCTGGCCGTTGATGCTGTTCGTGGTGCTGTGGCTGACAATCGTCTATTTCCCGGTCGCCCACATGGTCTGGTATTGGGCCGGCCCGGATTTCCTCCCCAATCAGCCCGGCGACTACGGTCTCCTCTACGGCTGGGGCGCGCTCGATTTCGCCGGCGGCACGGTGGTTCACATCAACGCCGGGATTGCGGGCCTCGTTGGCTGCCTCGTGATCGGCAAGCGCCTCGGCTACGGCTCCGATTCGCTGCCGCCGCACTCCCTGACCATGACCATGATCGGCGCCTCCCTGCTCTGGGTCGGCTGGTTCGGCTTCAACGCGGGCTCGAACCTGGAGGCCAACGGCGTCACTACCGTGGCCTTCATCAACACCTTCGTAGCCACCGCCGCGGCGGCGCTCACCTGGGCACTGATCGAACAGCTCGTCCACAAACGCGCTTCGCTGCTCGGCGGGGCAACCGGCGCAGTGGCGGGGCTGGTCGCGATCACCCCGGCCTCAGGCTTCGGCGCGCCGATGACATCGATCGTGCTCGGCGCGGTTGCGGCAGGGGTTTGCTACCTGTTCGTCAGCAGCGTGAAGTCCAAGTTCAAATATGACGACTCGCTGGATGTCTTCGGCGTCCATTGCGTCGGCGGCATCGTCGGCGCTCTGGGCACCGCCATCGTGGCGGACCCGGCGCTCGGCGGGCAGGGCTGGCTCGACTATACGGTCCTGCCCGCCGTCCCCGGCGCCTACGACATGGCGGCCCAGCTCGTCACCCAGATCAAGGCTGTGGGGGTGACCTTGCTGTGGTCGGGCGGCGTCTCGGCCGTTTTGTTCATCGCGATCGACAAGACCATCGGCCTGCGCCCAAGCGCGGATGAGGAGCGCGAAGGCCTCGACATCAGCGCGCATGGGGAGCGTGCCTATAATCCCTGACGGCAGGCGGCCCGTGCGCTGCACGGGCCGCTTGACGCTCCGAAAAGCATCGCCTACCCAAGCTCCATCGAAGCCGTCCTTTAAACGGCGGCCTCGTGCATCAAGAGTGGGCCAGATGGTCCACGCCAACCTGCCCCGCTCGGGCAAGGTGGCGGTTCCCCACGGGGGACGATGCGGCCGGACCGGCAACTAAACGGGACCCAAGCCGACATTGTCCTTCGAAGAAAAACGAAGGAGAAATTGCGTGAGCCTGGCAATTCTGGACCACCAACAGCGCACAACCGCCGCCGAGCCGGGCCAGCCGCTCTTTGTCCTGAAATTCGGAAGCTCGATCCTGCAATCGCCGGACGATCTCGCCCGCGTTGCCGGGGAAATCTACCGCCAGCGCCGGGCCGGCCGCAGGATCATCGCCGTGGTGTCGGCCCTTGCCGGCGAGACGGACGCGCTGCTCCGCCAGGCGGCGGCGGTCACCGGCCTCGCCGGGTGCCGCGGCGTGCCGGACCTTGTCTCGCTCGGCGAGGAGCGGACCGCCGCCTTGCTTCGCCTTGCCTGCGACCGGATCGGCCTGCGCGCGGAAATATGCCGTCCGGAGGAGCTAGGCCTGAGGACGCGCGGCGACGGTCTCGCCGCCCAGCCCGCCCGGCTGGAGCCGGCGGCGCTCCTCGCCAAGCTCCTGATCACCGGCGTGGTCATCGTCCCAGGCTTCGTCGGCCTGGACGAAGCCGGCGAGCGCACGCTGCTTGGCCGCGGCGGATCGGACTTTTCCGCGATCTTCATCGGCGGCGAACTCAATGCCGACTGCGTCCGCCTCTACAAGGACGTGAACGGCGTGTTCGAACAGGACCCAGCGCAACACCAAAACGCCCGCCGCTTCGCCGAGGTAAGTTGGGAGGAAGCCCAGCGCATCGCGCGCCCGCTGATCCAGCCGCAGGCGCTGGATTATGCCGCGCGGAAGTCCCTGCCGATCGAAGTGGAAGCGCTTGGCAGCGCCAACCCGACCCGCGTCGGCCCGGTCAGCGGAGCCGCGGAAGCGCCTGTCGCCGCCAAGGTGCTTCGCGTCTCGATCGCCGGCTATGGCGTCGTCGGTCAGGCGCTTGCCGAGCGCCTGAGAAACGAACCGGGTTTCCGCATCGTCGCCATCCTGGTCCGCGACACCGATCGCGCGCGCGTCGTTCCCGCCCCGGTGCCCCTCACGTCGGACAGGGACGAGTTCCTTGCCTGCGACACCGACATCATCGTCGACGCACTCTCCTGCGAGGACACCGGCAGCCTGTTGTGCAACATCGTCCTGCCCAAGGGCGTCAGCATCGTCAGCGCAAGCAAGCGGGTGATCAGCGCCGCCCACGGCCAGCTCACCGACGCCGCCAGCCGAGGCGGCTCGCAGCTCCTATACTCGGCCGCGGTGGGTGGAAGCGCCGCAGTCCTGGAGACGATCGACCAGGCCCGAGCCTCCGGCGAGATCGCCGAAGTGATTGGAGTGCTCAACGGCACCGTCAACTTCATCCTCCAGCGCCTGTCCCAAGGAACGTCCTTCTCCCAGGCATTGTCCGAGGCGCAGGAGCGCGGCTTTGCTGAGGAAAACCCGGAAGCCGATCTCAGCGGCGCTGATGCCGCGGCCAAGCTTCGCCTCATCGCCAATCGCGCTACCGGGATCGATCCACAGGCGTTCCCAGTCGCGACCGAGCGCCTGGACAAAGCGACCGCCCTGCGCATCGCGGCAAGCGGAGAGCGCTGGGTGCAGGTCGCCCGCGCGGCGCGCCGGGAGGGCGTCTTCGAAGCAAGCGTGACCTTGCAGCCGCTCCGCGAGGTCGAGACGCTTCCTGCAGTGATCGACGAATGGAATTGCGCGGCGGTGCGCCTCACCAACGGCCGGATCTACCGCTGCATCGGCCGCGGGGCCGGCGGCGCCGCAACCGCCGAAGCCATCGTCGCGGACCTTTACGAACTCCTCAGCCTGCAGGGGAGCGCCGTCGCACCCGCGAGAGCGCAGACATGCTGAGCGTGCCTTCCGATTACCTTGATGTCGAGGTGCCGCTGCCGGCCGATCTGCGCCGGTTCGGAGAGACGGCCACGCTTCGGCTTGCCGGCAGCACGAGCGCGCCTGCCATTGCGGTGCTGGGGGGCATTTCAGGCAATCGCTTTGTTTGCCGTGGAGAAGGCGGGGGCACAGGCTGGTGGCCCGGCCTGGTCGGGCAAGGCTGCGCGATCGACCCCGAGCTTCACTGCATCCTCGGCCTGGATTTTGCCGCCGACGGCACCGGACAATGTGCACCTTCCACCGACGATCAGGCGCGAGTCCTTGCCGCTGCCCTCGACGCCACCGGGATCGAGCGACTTCATGCCCTCGTGGGCGCTTCCTACGGCGGAATGGTCGGCCTCGCCTTTGCATCGAAATTCCCCTTCAGGATCGACAAGCTTGCGATCATTTCCGCCGCCGCTGAGCCCCACGCCGCCGGCACGGCGGTCCGCGAGCTTCAGCGCCGCATCGTCGCGCTCGGCCTTCGCAACGGCGCCGCCGACGAGGCTTTGTCGATCGCGCGCGGCCTGGCGATGCTCACCTACCGCACCCCCGAAGAGCTGGCCGAACGCTTCGCGCCGGGCATCTCCCAGGAAGACCCGCTGTCGTCCTCCGACGCCGGAAACTATCTTCGTGCGCGTGGCGAAGCGTTCTGTACCGTCATGTCGCCGGAGCGGTTCCTCAGCCTCTCGGCCTCGATCGATCGCCACTGGGTCGACGCGAAAAGCATTGCCTGTCCGGCACTGCTGATCGGCGCCAACTCCGATCAACTCGTTCCTCCAGCCCAGATGCAGGTGCTAGCGGCCGGTCTGGCGGGACCGACGAGCCTGCACCTGCGCGATTGCCTTTACGGCCACGACATGTTCCTCAAGGAGGCAGAGGCGATGGGCGAGCTGCTGGAGCCCTTCCTTGCGCAGGAATAAGCGATGACCAAGCGCCGAAACCCAGCAACCGTCGTCGCCGCAGCGCGGCCGTCCGCCGACCCTGCATACCGAAGCATCACGCCGCCGATCTGGACGTCCGACACCTTCGAATGGGCCGATGCCGAGACCAAGCCGCAGTTCGATTACACCCGCACCGTCAGCCCCAACCGCGACCTGCTCGCCGACGCGCTTTCGGAGCTGGAAGGCGCCGCGGGCGGCGTGATCACCAACAGCGGCCAATCGGCTGGCTTGCTTGCGCTTCTGCTCCTCCCGGCCGGCGCGAGGGTGGTGGCCCCGCACGATTGCTACGGCGGCACCTACCGGCTGATCAAGGCGCTGGAGGGTCAGGGCAAGCTCCAGGCCCACTTCATCGACATGCAGGACGATCGCGCCTTCGAAGACGCGCTGCACTCCTCGCCCCGTTTGCTGTGGATCGAGACCCCGAGCAATCCGCTGCTGCGCATTACCGATATCCGCAAGCGTGCCGCCCAGGCTCAGGCGCGAGGCGCGCTCGTGATCGCCGACAACACGCTTGCGACACCATGCCGGCAACGGCCGCTGGAGCTTGGCTGCGATCTCGTCATGCACTCCACCACCAAGGCGCTGAACGGGCATGGCGACCTGTTCGGCGGCGCCCTGCTGGCCAAGGACGCCGAACTTCTGGAGCAGATCCGCTGGTGGTCGAACGCGGCCGGGCTCAACGGCTCGGCCTACGACGCATCCCAGACCCTGCGTGGCCTGCGCACCCTCAACCTGCGAGTCGATCGCCAGGAAGCAAGTGCTATCCGCCTTGCAGCGTGGCTATCCGAGCAGCCGCAAGTGCTTGAAGTGCATTACCCTGGCCTCAACTCCCATCCTCAGCACGCCCTCGCCGAGGCCCAGCAGGATGGCCCCGGCTTCATGCTGGCCTTCCGTGTTGCAGGCGGGTCCGCCGCGTTCCTGCGCGGCCTCAGCCTCATTACCTTGGCCTCGTCCCTGGGCGGCTTCGCCACGCTCGTCTGCAAGCCGGCGTCGATGACCCACCGCGGCATGCCGCCGGAAGCGCAGGCCGAGGCGGGGATCACCGAAGACCTCCTCCGCCTGTCGGTCGGCTTGGAAGACCCGGACGATCTCATCGCCGATCTGCGGCGCGGCCTAGCCGCAGTCGGCTAACTCTCTCGGAGCCCGCGGCTTTACCGCGCCCCTACCGGTCCTTAGGGCGGAGGGACATTGCCGAAAAGGAGCGCCAGGATGTGCGAACGCGATCAGGTTGAGGATTGGGGTGGCCGGGGCGGGTTCGACTGGACGCTTAACCGGCGGCAGTTCGCAATGGGCGGGCTTGGGGCGCTGGCCGCATGTGCTTCCGGGCCGATCGGGGGCGAGCCCGCCGCTTTGAAGGAAGAGCGGGTGCGGGTGAGCACGCCGGATGGGGTAATGGACGCCTTCTTCGTCCGTCCCGCCACCGGGCGCTACCCGGCGATCCTCACCTGGCCCGACATCGCCGGCCTGCGCGAAGCGTTCGAGGTGATGGCGCGGCGGCTTGCCGGGCAGGGCTACGCCGTGCTCGTGGTCAATCCTTACTACCGGGCGCTGCCGGCGCCGCAGTTCCGCGATTTCGCCGACTTCAGCGGTCAAGGCGGCTTCCAGAAAGTCGGGCCGTGGCGGGCCGCGCTGACGGCCGACTCAATCAAGCGCGATGCCGCCGCCGCGACCGCCTGGCTCGACGCGCATTCGGAGGTCGACAAATCGCGGGGCATCGGCACCCACGGCTATTGCATGGGCGGGCCGTTCACCGTGTGGACGGCGGCGGCGGTGCCGGCGCGGGTGCGCGCGGCAGCGTCTCTCCACGGCGGCGGCCTGGTGAGGGCGAACGATCCACAGAGCCCGCATGCGCTGCTCGGGCAGACGAAGGCGCGCTATCTGTTCGCCATCGCGCAGGACGACGACGCGAAGGAGCCGACGGTGAAGGCCGCCATACGCGACGCCGCGGCGGCGGCGGGCCGGCCGGCGGAGATCGAGGTCTATCAGGCGAAGCATGGCTGGACCGTGATCGACAGCCCGTCTTACGACGCTGCGGCGGCTGAACGGGCCTGGACCCGGATGAGCGCGCTGTTCGCGACGTTGTAGGCGGCGAGCCGTGTCCGGCGATTATGAGCACGGCCGCCGCGATGGGTTGCGGCTCGCTTTGGCGGTGCTGGCGGCGGAGGAGGCGAAGTGGGCGGCCTTGCTCGGCGAGAGCCCGTCGTGGCGGACCAATGCCATCCGCGAAGTGCGGCACAAGGCGCTGCAGGTTGCTCAGAAGCGGGTGCAGACGGTCTTGGGCCGGCTAACTCCGAAGGGCGAGGCGGAATTGGACGTGGAGCTCGCATCGGCCTTGGATAGACTGGGCCTTTAGCCTGCAGGCTCAGGCGCCGCCTGTGCGGGACAACGCAAACGCGACGAGCAGGCCCACGACGACGAGCAAGCCGGTGAGGCTGCGCTCCTCCTGCACAGCTTCCGGGATCATGGTCTCCGCCACCATGGTGCATGTCGCGGCGGGCATGGCCTAGTCCATCACCGGCGGCGCTTCGCCGGGGACAGGGGGAGGCGGTTTCTTGAGCAGGAAGACGAGCGGGAGCGCCGCGAGCGTGATCAGCATCATGGCGTGGAAATCGTCGATATAGGCGATCATTAAAGCCTGGCGGTTGATCTCGGCGTTGAGCATCGCGACCGCGCTGTCGCCATATTCGCCGAGGCGGCCGATGATGCCGCTGTCGGCCAGCGGCAGGCTGTCGGTGCGGATGTGGGTGGTGAGATCGGCGTGGCTGACCTGGACGTTGCGGGCGAGAAGCGCCGTCATCATCGAGATGCCGATCGAGCCGCCGATATTGCGCGACAGGTTCAAGAGGCTCGCCGCGCTGGTCCGGTATTGCGGGGGGAGCGAGGCGAAAGCGAGCGACTGCAGCGGCACGAAGATGAAGCCCAGGCCCATGCCCTGGACGATGCCGCTGACGATCACCGGCTGCGAGCCCATCTGAAGCGAGAAGCCAGACATCTGGTAAAGCGACAGCGCCATGAACGAGATGCCGGCGAAGATCAGAATCCGCGCATCGACCTTGCCGGTCAGCCGGCCAGCGACCATCATCGAGATCAAGGTGCCGATGCCGCGCGGCGCGGTAAGGAAGCCTGAATCCAGCACCGAATAGCCGAGCAAGCGCTGGAGAAGCGGCGGCAGGAGGGCCAAGCCCGCGAGGAGCAGCACGCCGGTTACCGCCATGAATACCAATGAGAAAGCGAAGGTCCGGTCGGCGAACATCTTGGGATCGAAGATCGGCTCACGCGCGGTGGTGAGGTGGACGACGAACATCCACGCGCCCGAAATAGCAAGCGCCATCTCGATCCAGATCTCGGTGCTTTCGAACCAGCCGAGCTGCTCGCCGCGGTCGAGCATCATCTGCAGGCTGCCGAGCGCAAGGGCGAGGAGGGCGAAGCCGAACAGGTCGAAGCGGCGTCGGTTGGTCTCGAATTTCGGCATGTAGCGGATCAGCAAGACTGTGCAGAGCACGCCGACCGGCAAGTTCACCAGGAACACCCAGCGCCAGCTGAAATTCTCAGTGAGCCAGCCGCCGAGCACTGGCCCGAGGATCGGCCCGATCATTACGCCCATGCCGAACATCGCCATTGCCCGGCCGTGCTTTTCGGGCGGGTTGATGTCGAACATCACCGCCTGCGCGATCGGCACCAGGAAGGCGCCGGAAACACCCTGGATGGCGCGGAAGATCACCATCTGGGTGAGGTTCTGCGCGCCGGCGCACAGCACCGAGGCGATGGTGAACGCGACCACCGACCAGATAAACAGCCGCCGCCGGCCGACCCGGTCGGAAAGCCAGCCGGTGATCGGGATCGCGATCGCCGAGGCCACGATGTAGCTGGTCAGCACCCAGTTGATGGTTTCCTGGGTCGCGGACATCGACGCCATCATGTGCGGCAAGGCAACGTTGGCGATGGTGGTGTCGAGCACCTGGAGCAACACCGCCATCATCAGCGAGACGGTTACGATGACATGCTCGAAACCGTCGAGCTTGCGTACCACGGGCGGTGCTGCCGCTGCGGCGGACGAGGCGGCGACGCTCGCCATTATCTAGCGGGCGGCGGGCTGGCGCTGCGCTTGCGCGGCGGCGTGCTGCGCCGGGGCAGGGTGCGGCTGCTGCCCGGCGGGCTGCTCCTTGGTATCCACCGCTACGTCGGCGGACAGGCCGGAGAGGAGCTGGCGGCCCGAAGTGTTGTCGATGGCGATCCGCACCGGCACGCGCTGAGTCACCTTGACCCAGTTGCCCGACGCGTTCTGCGCCGGCAGCACCGAGAATTCGGAGCCGGTGCCGCGACCGATGCTTGCGACATGACCGGTGATCCTGGCGCTCGGATAGGCGTCCAGGGTGACCTCCACGGGCTGGCCCGGCGCCATCTTGTCGAGATCGGTTTCCTTGTAATTGGCCTCGATCCAGACGTCGCCGCTGCGCACCAGGGTGACCACGGCAAGGCCCGGAACGACGGCGCTGCCGACCTGAAGGCGGTCGGTTTGCGTAACATAGCCGTCGGTCGGCGCGTGCACCGCGGTGCGGGAGAGATCGAGCAAAGCCTTGTCGCGAGCCGCGCGGGCGGCCTGCAGCGCAGGCTGGTTGTCGGCGGGTGCGTCGGCGAGCTGGGCGCGGGTGACGAGCGCTTCGGAGCGCGCGTTGGCGAGCCGCTCGCGCGCTTCCTGGACGCTGTGCATCGCCTCATCGTAGCGTGCGCGGGTGGTGAAGCCGCGCTCGAGCAGCTCGTCCTGACGGCCAAGCGCGCGCTGGGCAAAGGTGAGGTTGGCCTGCGCGCCTTCGATGTCGGCGCCGGTGCCCTGCGTTTCGGCCTGGATGCGGTGAACCTGAACCTGCGCGGCGGCGATCTGCGCTTCGGCCTGGGCAAGCGCGATCCGATAGGGACGCGAATCGATCCGGAACAGGAGGTCGCCCTTCTTCACCGCCTGGTTTTCGCGCACCGCGACTTCCACGATCGGGCCGGCGATCTCGGCCGTCACGGCCACCTTGTCCTGCTGGACATACGCGTTGTCCGTCGAAATCCAGCGGCCCGACGTCAGCCAGAAATAGCCGCCCACGGCCGCGATCAGCAGCGGCACGGACAGCATCAGCACCATGCGCCACAGCTTTCGCCTCGGGCGCGCCACTTCGGCCGGAGCAGGCGCAACCGGCGCCGCATCCATGGCAGGAGCAGGCGCGGCTTCGTCGCCCGTGATCGTACCTTCCTTCATGCCTTCATTCCCTTGGCGGGAGCCGCGCCGCGGCCGCCGTCGCTCAGATTGCCGCGGATCCGGCGCAATGCGTCGCGGACCTGCTCCTGTTGCTGTTCGCCGACCCCGCTCAACGCTTCGGCAAAGAATGTTTCCGCGAGGCCGCGCAGGCTTTCGACCACTGGCGCCGCCTTTGCGGTGAGATGGACTCGCCGCGCCCGCCGATCGGCCGGATCGTCCCGGCGCTCGACCAGGCCAGCCTCGGACAAGCGGTCGATCATCCGGCACAGCGTGATCGGCTCGACATCGAGACTGTCGGCGAGGTCGATCTGCCGCTGGCCATCATCACGCGCAAGCCGCGCAAGCACGCGCCACTGCGCGCGCGTGGTCCCGAGCGCTCCGGCGCGCCGGTCGAACGCGCGGCGCAGCGCCTGCGCCGTTTCCGCAAGTTCAAAGGCGAGCAAGTCTTCCACGGCACCTACATAATAAGCAGGCTTATGAATGCAAGTGCTCTCAGGGCCAGGGCGCAGCTTGCCTCAACCGGCCTTCGCTTTCCCCGGGTGCCTCAGAGAGGGGCCCTAGCGCTCCTGCCACACGCGGACGTAATCGACCTCCATGCGCTGGGGAAAGGCGGCGTCGTCGACACCCTTCGCGCCGCCCCACGTGCCGCCGACCGCGACGTTGAGGATCAGGTATTGCGGGCTGTCGAACGGCCACTCGGCGCGCTTATCGGAAGGCTTGTCGAAGCGGAACACCACCACGCCGTCCACGCCCATTCGGATGCCGCCGGCGGTCCAGTGAAGCTGGTAGAGGTGAAAGGCGCCGCAGGCTTCGGCAACCGTGCGCTGCGCGGTCTTGTGGGTGCCGAGCACGTGGTTGAAGGCGCCGGTGTGCACGCTCTGGTGGACGATCCCGGGCTCGTGGCCGACATGCTCCATGATGTCGATCTCGCCGTCGTCCGGCCAGCGCATCGGATCGCGCGCGGACAGCGTCCAGATCGCCGGCCAGGTGCCGCGGCCGCAGGGCAGCTTGGCGCGCACTTCGAAATAGCCGTAGGTCCAGGCCGCTTTGCCTTTGGTGACCAGCCGGGCGGACGAATAAGCTTGGCCGCCATGGTCCGATTTGCTGCGCAGGCTGTCGCCATCGCGCAGCGCTTCGACGATCAGCCGGCCGCCCTCCACCCGCGCATTCCGTTTGCGGCGGGCGGCGTAATATTGCTTTTCCCCATTGTGCCAGCCCCGCTTGTTGAAGCTGGTATCATAGCCCCAGCGCGTCTCGTCGGGCAGGCCGGAGCCGG
>Ga0190273_10000132_pt1 | contig 39344 bp, 36 predicted proteins | sample Popmic504IS_FD_134513 | JGI IMG/M metagenome (GOLD analysis project Ga0190273, IMG submission 134513) | Populus adjacent soil microbial communities from riparian zone of Shoshone River, Wyoming, USA - 504 IS | ecosystem: Environmental > Terrestrial > Soil > Riparian zone > Trees stand | place... | reverse complement strand
GAGAAGAAACTCGAAGTCTATGGCATCAGGCGCGGGCTGCTGCCGCCGCGGGACGAGCCGCCGATCATGTGAGATGGCGGGCGGGGGGCGGCGCGGGGGCGAGGTTTGCGGGCGCGCGGGCTTGGCGCTAGGGGGCGGGGCCTTGAAGCAACGGGACATGAGACGATGGCGCTGGATGAAAGCTGGGAACTCAACGAGCGCGGGCAGGTGAAGTTCGCCGCCTTGATGGGCTATTCGATGGCGACCATGCCCGAAGGCGGGCTGGTGCGGATCGAATATGCCGACACGCTGGAAGCGATCGACCGGCGCGAGGCAAAGGGGCTGCAGCTGCACTTCACCGCCGCCCAGGCCCGGGAGATCGGCGAAGCGCTTCGACGGCTGGCCCTCACTTTGGAGAGCGAGGGCAAGGGGATTTAGGGGCGGCCCGCGGAATGCTGCCCGGCGCTGTTCCGGCGCACCAGCGGAACCGGCCGCTCAGTCGAGAATAGAGGCGGTAAGCCGGTTTTTGGTGGGAGACAGGCGGCGGCTCGCTCGTGGGGGATGGAGCCGCCGCCCCCGGCGAGACCAGAAGACCGCCGGGCCCTTTCGGGTCGAAAACACCTGCACTTTCCGAGGCTTATAGGAAATACCGGGGGAATACGGTATAGGAAGGTCTCGCAGCGGGAGCCCTCCGTTCCTATCTAGGATCAAGTCGTTCCTTCCACCATTGCACCGAGCTTTCAGTGACGCCTGTCGTTCACATCGTCGAACCGGACCCTGCTCTCGGGGCGGCCTTGGCGTCTCTGCTGCTGCGTCACGGGCATCTCGCGCAGTTATTTGAGAACGCCGCGCGGTTGCTTACCGACGCCCGGCTGGAGGCAGGCTGCGTGCTGCTCGACCTCAAGCTCCCCGACATGAGCGGCGACAAGGTGCTTGAAGAGCTCGCCAGGCGCGGAGTCGCCTTGCCGGTGGTGGCGATGGCCGAGCCCGGAGATCCCGCGGCGGCGATCCGGGCAATGAAGCTCGGCGCGGTCGATTACCTGGAAAAGCCGGTCATCGACGAGGATCTGCTGGCCGCCGTGGAGCGCGCGCTCGACGCCTGGCGTCAGGACGAGGACCGCCGTCAGGCCCGGGCGGAAGCCGAAACCCGGCTGCAGCGGCTGAGCCCGCGGGAGCGCCAGATCCTGCAAGGGCTGGTCGGCGGCCTTTCCAATAAGGCGATCGCCCGCACGCTGGGGCTCAGCCCTCGCACGGTGGAGATGCACCGCGCCAACATGATGGACGATCTGGAGCTGACCAGCCTGCCCGATGCGTTGCGCTTGGCCATCGAAGCGGGCCTCGCGCCGCTCGCCGAAGAGGGGGCCGAGGCGGCGGCGGCGGCGCCGCGCGCCGAGCCGCCGCGCCCGATGGCCCGCCACGCCGGCGAGAACGAGCGGCGCCACGACGAGAAGTTGAAGCTGGTGCTCGAGGCATCGGGCGACGGCGCCTGGGAGTGGATCATCCCAACCAGTGAAATCCGGCTCTCGACGCGGCTGGTTGAGCGATTCGGCTACACGCCCGCCGAGGCGCCCGGCCGCTTCGAAAGCCTTGCGGACTTCATCCACCCCGAGGACTGGGAGCGATTCCGGAGCGAGATCGTCGGCTACATGGAAGGCCGAAGCGACGCCTTCGCCTGCGAGTTCCGGGTGCGCCGCGCCGACGGGCGCTGGGCCTGGATCTTCGATTTCGGAAGCATCGTCGACCGCGATAGCCAATCGGGCGCGCCGCTTCGGATGGCCGGGTCGATCTCCGAAATCACCGGCCGCAAGGAGGAGGAGCGCCGCGCGCAGGAAGCGCACGAGCTGCTGGAACTCGCTTTGTGGGGCGCCGGCGCCGGTATCTGGGAAGTGGATCTCGAAACCAGGATCGTCCGCCTGTGCCGCCGCAGCCGCGAGCTCCTCGGCCTTTCGCTGCACGGACCCGAGCTGTTCGCCTGGGACGATTGGGAGGCGACCATCCATCCCGAGGACCGGGAGGCGGCGGCGGCGGCGCTCGAGAACGCGATCGCCACCGGCAGCCCGGTTGCCGCCGAATACCGCGCGCTGCACCCGAACGGCACCACCCGCCTGATCCGCGGCCTCGGCAAGGTGATCAGCGATTCCGCCGGGCAGCCGCGCCGGGTCGTCGGGCTTCACCAGGAGATTGCGCGAGTGGAGGAAGAGCCCGGCTTCAGCCTGCGCCGGGCCGCCCGCTGACGCGGCTCACGGCTTCAGCGGCGTCACCGCTTTGGTTTCGCTGAAAAAGAGAGCGGCGTCGAACTGCTCGGCCAGGCTGGCGTCGAAATAATGGCTCGCCCGCTCGCTGTGCGGCAGATAGACGACCCCGATCGCGCGCTCCAGCATGGGTCCCTTCAGATGGCGCGCCACTTCGGAATTGCCGCGCACGAGCAGCGAGAATGCGGGGATCCGAAGCGAGCGGAACAGGGCCGAGTAGCTGCCGGCGAGCGCCGGGCGCATGGTGTGGACCCGGCCCGGGCGATCCCACTCGTCGGCGGCAAGAACGGTGCCGCGATCGCTGAACATGCCGATCAGGAACGAGTCGTTGCCGTGCCGCTGGCGCATCAATTGGCCGAGGTTGAGCTCGCCGCGATTGGCGGCAAAGGTGGCCCGCGCATCGCCTGAATGCGTATTGTGGCTCCACATCACGATTTTTCCCGGCCGCCCGGAGAGCGCCTGGAGGTGTTCGGCAATGTCCTCGACGTTCTGGGCCATCCGCTGGTCGCGAACGTTCCACGCGAGAGAGCCGACATAGACGGTTCGGAAATAGGCCTCCGCAGCCGCCACCGACGCGGCGCTGCGCACGGCGGCGAAGTGGCGCTCCGCGGCCTCCGGCTCGGTGGGACGCGGCAGCTTGCGGACCAGCGCGAGCACTGCCTCCACCTGGCGCTGGCATGTTCTGCCGCTCCGTGTCGCTTCACCGTAGGAATGGGTGCTTCGGCCATGGCCGCGGAAGCAGCGATATTGCGCCTGGGCCTGCTTCGCCGCCGCCGGGTTGGCGCTGCCCAGATAGGCAATCACCGCATCCGCCGCCCCGAACAGGTCGTAGACGTCCATGCCGTAGAGGCCGACCCGCTCCGCCGCGGGGCGCGCCAGGTTGAGCACGCGCAGCCGATCAACGAAGTCGCGAAACTCCGCGTTGCGCCACATCCACTTGGGAAAGCCGGTGAGCCCGCCCATCGCCTGCTCCGCCGAACGGTCGCTGCCGAGGCCGCGGACGTAGTCGTTGAGCCGGCGGATCGGCGTCCAGTCGCCTTCCACGGCAACCGCGTTAAAGCCATGGTCGCGGACCAGCATCTCGGTGATCCGGCCGCGCTCGCGATAATATTCATGGGTGCCGTGGGTCGATTCGCCGAGCAGCACCCGGCGGGCGCCCGCCGCCTCGGCGAGGATGTCGCGGTAATCCTCCGCCCCGCCGGTAATCGGCCGGGCGGCGGCCGCGAGCGATCCGCTCATCTGCTCGGGGCCCCCCGGGGGGTCGGAAGCCGCACCTTGATCGGCGACGGTGCCCCGGGGCGCGGCGGCACCGCCCCCGCAAGCTATGGTGAAGGTGAAAAGAAGCGCGACGGCTGCCGCTTTGAACGTGGGGATCATGGCAGGCTCTCGGCGGCGGGCGCCGGTTTTCCGGCTCAGTGGTGGAAGAGGCCGCCGCTCGATTTGGGCTCCTCGCCGTGGATGCGGTCGAGATAGGCGGACGCGAGTTCGTAATGGGCCTGGACTACGGCCTGGTGCCGTGCCTGCTGTGCCGCCACGATCTCCGCCTCGGCCCGGCGCTCATAATATTGGATGTCGTCCTGGGACATTTTGCGTGTGAATACTCCGTCGTACGTGACGCTTTTAAAAACGGATATCGACCGGGGGGCGTTCCCGAAAAAGCGGCTAACCTGGATCATCCCGCCTCCGGAACGGCAGGCGGAAAACCGCCGCCCCTCGCTTATTCGCGCGGCCCCCGCTAGAGAGCCGCCATGCTGCTCGCCATCGATGCCGGAAATACCAACATCGTCTTCGCCTTGCTTGAAGACGGCGTCATCCGCGCACGGTGGCGGATCGCCACCGATCCCCGCCGCACCGCCGACCAATATGCCGTCTGGCTGCACCAGCTCATCGAACTCGAGGGGCTTCCCAAGGGGGTGGTGGAGGCGGTGATCATCGGCACGGTGGTGCCGCGTGCGACCCACAATCTGACCGTGCTTGCCCAGAAATATTTCAAGGTCGAGCCGCTGGTCGCGGGCAGCGCCGAGGCGGACTGGGGTATCGCCATGGATGTCGCCGAACCGCGCAGCGTGGGGGCGGACCGGGCGCTCAACGCCATCGCCGCCCACGCCATCCACGAAGGCGATTTGATCGTCGTCGATTTCGGAACCGCCACCACCTTCGACGTGGTCGATTATTCGGGCGCCTACAAAGGCGGAATCATCGCGCCGGGCATCAACCTGTCGCTCGACGCGCTGGTCACCGCCGCGGCCAAGCTGCCGCGCATCGCCATCGAGGCGCCCGACGAGAATATGTCGGTGATCGGCCGCACCACCGAGGACCAGATGCATATCGGCATTTACTGGGGCTATGTGGCGATGCTGGAGGGCCTCCTCGTCCGAATGAAGGCCGAGATCGGCCGCCCGGTGACGGTTGTCGCGACCGGCGGCCTTGCTACTCTGTTCGATCGCCATACATCGGTGTTCGACATCATCGAACCCGACCTTACATTGCAGGGCCTCGGGCTGCTCTATCAGCGGACCCAAGCCGCCTCTTAACTCATTGGAACTCCATGAAACCCGGTAAAGAACTCCTTTTCCTCGCCCTTGGCGGCTCGGGCGAGATCGGCATGAACGTCAATCTCTACGGCTGCGACGGCAAATGGCTGATGGTCGATCTCGGAATGACCTTCGGCGACCCGAACTATCCAGGCATCGAGCTGGTCCTGCCCGACCTCGACTTCATCGAAAAGCATCGCGGCGACCTCCTGGGCGTAGTGCTGACCCACGGCCATGAGGATCATATCGGCGCGATCCCGTATCTCGCCGCTGACCTTGGCGTGCCGCTTTATGCGACGCCGTTCACCGCCGGGCTGATCGCCAACAAGCTGGAAGAAGAAGGGCTGACGCGCGACGTCAAGCTCAAGGTCGTTCCAGTCGGCGGATCGATGCAGATCGGTCCGTTCGGCGTGCGCTACGTTCCGCTCGCCCACTCGATTCCGGAAGCGCACGCGCTGCTGCTCGACACGCCGTACGGCAAGGTGTTCCACACCGGCGACTGGAAGCTCGACGACCAGCCGCAGGTCGGCAACCCGACCAGCCCCGAGGCGCTGCGCGCGATCGGCGACGAGGGCGTGCTGGCGATGGTGTGCGACTCCACCAACGTCTTTACCAAGAACGCCGCCGGCTCCGAAGTGTCGGTGCTCGAGGGTTTGACGGAAGTGGTCGGCGCGGCCGAAGGGCGGGTGCTGATCACCACCTTCGCGTCCAACGCGGCGCGGCTCCACACGCTCGGCCAGGTGGCCAAGGCGACCGGGCGGACGGTGTGTGTTGCCGGGCGCTCGCTCGACCGGATTTTGAAGGTGGCGCAGGCCACCGGCTATCTGCTCGACTTCCCCCAGACGGTGCGGTTCGACGAAGCGATGAAGCTTCCCCGGCGCGACCTGATGGTCATCGCCACCGGCGGCCAGGGCGAGGATCGCGCGGCGCTCGCCCGGGTTGCGTATAACAGCCATGTGATCAAGCTCGAAGCCGACGACACGGTGATCTTCTCGTCGCGCCAGATCCCCGGCAACGAAGTCGCGATCGGGCGCATCCAGAATGCGCTTGCGCGGTCCGACGTGCGGATGGTGACCGAGCGGCAGGCGCATGTGCACGTCTCGGGGCACCCGGGCCGGCCGGAGCTTGCCGCCATGTACGAGTGGATCCGGCCGGAAATCCTGATCCCGGTGCATGGCGAAACGCGCCATCTTCACGAGCATCGCCGCTTCGCGCTGGAGCAGGGCGTTCCGCGCTCCATCGTTCAGGAGAATGGCGATGTGATCCGGCTTGCGCCCAAGGGTCCGCGCAAGCTTGGCGAGGAGCGGGTCGGGCGGCTGATTCTGGACGGCGACGTGATCCTCGGCGCCGACGGCACGACCATGAACGAGCGCCGCAAGGTTTCGATTAATGGCATCATCTCGGTCGCGGTGGCGCTGGACGAGCGCGACCGGCTGCGCGGGCGGGTCGAGATCGGCCTGGCCGGCGTTCCGGTGGAAGAGGATCGCGACGAGTTCATCGAGGAAGCCGCCGAGGCAGCCGCGGATGCGGTCGCCAAGGGGGCCGGAACGCCTGAGAAGCTCAAGGAAGCGATCCGGCTTGCGGTGCGGCGCTGCGCCACCGAGTGGACGGGGAAGAAGCCGGTCGTGGACGTGCTGATCGTCCGCCTCTGATGCGTCCCGGCTCGATCCTCGCCATCTATGTGCTGTTCTGGACGATGAGCCTGTTCCTGGTCCTGCCCTTCGGGGTGCGGACCAGCGAGGAGGCAGGGGCGGAGCGCGGCGCCGGCCACGCCGACAGCGCGCCGCACCGGTTCAGCTTCGGCCAGGCGGCGGTTCGGGCGACATTGGTGTCGGCGGTGTTGTTCGGGGTGTTTTACCTGAACTACCAGTTCGGATGGGTTACGCCGCAGATGCTGGACTGGTCGGGGCGCTCCTAAGCCCCGACCTTCCCCAGATACGGCGTCACTTACGCAAGCGGTCGATTGCCTGGGCCAGCGCGACGTAGAGTTTGCCCATGTCGCTGGAGAGGATGGTGACGCTCAAGGGCGAGCCGTCGCGGTCGGCGAGGATGCGGCGCAGCATCGATTCGAAGTCGTGGATGTAGCGGTTGACCTGCTCGCGGAACTCCGGCTCCTCGTCATAGTGGCGGGCGATCTCGCGGGTTTCCGTGGTGTCGAGGAGGCGCACGGCGCGGCGGGTGAAGACGCCGCGATCGCCCTTCAGATAGGCCGCCCAGGCGCTGTCGGTGACGTCGTTGGACAGGATCTTGGTGACGTCGATCGCCGTCGAGTTGAGCGATTCGATGAGCAGGGCGACGCGGCGGGAGAAGTTCTCGCTTTCCTTTTCGTCGCGCTCCTTGCGGGCCTGGCCGATGCGCTTTTCGACCGCCGCCGCGGTTTCGCCGATGGTCAGCATCTGGCGGGTCAGGCGCTCGGAGGCTGAGCGGGCGGTTTCGAGCGCGCGTTCGGAGACTGCGGCGAGTTCGGCCATCTGGCGCTCCACCGTGCCGCTGATCGCATCGCTGAGCGCGGCGCGGCCTGCTTCGCCGAGCGCGGCGGCGCTGGCGGGGATGACTGCGGCGATCGCTTCGCGGGCGCGCTCGGCGGCCTGGTTGGCCGTTTCACGGACCCGAACCATGGCTTCGACCAGCTCCGGCGCGGTTTCGGCAACCAGGCGGGCGGCGGCCTGCTGCGCTTCGGCGGCGGCGCGGCCGAGGCTTTCCAGTTTCTCCTCGGCGCTGCCGGACCCCTGGTCGATTCGGGCGAGGAGGGCTTCGAACGCTTCGCTCTGGCGGGCGACGCTGGCTTCGGTTTCGCCGAGGCGGGCGGCGGCGGCGGCGGCGGAGGCTTCGACACCAGCGACGACCGGGGCGAGTTCGACGGCGGCGGCGTGGCTTTGCCGGGCCTGCGCTTCGACTCGCTCCAGCGCCTCGGGAAGGGCGTCGCGGAGCTGGGCCGCGACTTCGTCCAGCGCGCCGGCGAGCGTTTGCGCGCGGGCGCCCAGCGCCGCGGCGCGGGCGTCGCCGCCGCCGAGTTCGGCTTCGAGGTCGGCGGTTGCGGCGCGCAGGGTGGCGATGCCGGCGCCGAGCTGCTCGGCCTGGGCCGTGCCGGCGGCGCCGGTGGCGGCGAATCGCTCTTCCAGAGCGGTGACCTGGGTGACCAGGCCCCCCACCAGTGCGCGGCCGCTTTCGTCCTGCGCAGCGAGGAGGGCGCGGATGCGCTCGGCCTCCGAGGCGACTTGCTCGACCCGGGCTCCGATCTCGCCCGAGGAGGCGTGGAGGGCGGCAACCGGTTCACCGAGAGAGGCGATTGCGGCGCCGGCGCGCTCGGCCTGCGCCTGAACTTCGGCGAGGGAGGCGGGAAGGGTGGCGCCGAGCTGTTCGCCCAGCGCGCCGTAGATCCGCGTGGCTTCACGGCCATGCTCGATGAGCTGTCCCGCTTGATCGCGGCCGCCGCCGAGTTCCCCGATGAGGGCCTGCATGCTTTCGCGCACGGTGCCGACGGCGCCGGACAGGCGCTCGGTTTCGGCGCTGCCCGAGAGGCCGAGCTGGCGGAACCAGTCTTCGAGCTCGGCAAGCTCCTTGCCGAGGCCGGTGACGAGGGCGTGGCTTCGCGAGTCCTGGGCGGCGAGGTGGCTGGCGAGGCCGTCGAGCTGGCCGCTGACCTGATCGAGGCGTTCGGAAAGGCTGCGGGCAGCCTCCTCGCCGACGCTTTCGAGGTTGGCGCGGCTGTGCTCGATCGAGGCGAGCATTGCAGCGGATTGCGCGTCTAGGCCGGAGCGGGCGGCGTCCACCGCTTCGGCGGCGCGGGCCATTGCCGAATCGACGGCGCCTGTCATGGCGATGGAGGCTTCGCCCATTGTTGCGGCGGCGGCGGCGCTGCCCGATTCGATGCGGGCGACATGGGCGGCCATGCGCTGTGCAGCGCCGCCGAGCACTTCGTCCGCGTCGCGGCCCTTGGCGGCGATTGAGGCGAGCTGCGCTTCAAGGGCGCCGGCCTGGCCGTGGGCGGTGAGGCCGGCCTCCTTCATCGCCTCGGCAACGGCGCGGGCCTGTTCCTCGGCCTTGGGGAGGTCGTGGAGGAGGACGCCGATATCGACCTTGGCGGCGGAGGCGGCCGAATCGAGGGTGGCTGCGCTGCGGTCGAGGTGGGCTCTTTCCTTGGACAGGTAATGCGTCACTCGGCCGAGGCGGTCGGAGGCTTCGTCGCCCAAGGACATCAGCCGCTCGGCCTCGCCGCGCAGGCGGGTGTGATTCGCCTCGATCCGTTCGGCGACGATGGAGAGCACGCTTTCGAGCGCGGTGCTTTCGCGGCGCATGTCCTCCACCGCGCGGGTAAAGCGCTGCGCCTCGCGCCGCGGCGTGCGGCCGAGCCAGACCCAAAGGAGGGCGAGGAGGACCAGCGGCCCGCTGAGCGTGGCGATGGTCGCGACGGCGAAGGGGAGGGTGAGCGCCGGGCGGCTCTGCCAGGCGTTGAACGCGAAGGCGCCGATCCAGCCCAGGGCGAGGAGCAGGAGGAGGGCGCCGAGCAAGCGGGCGCGGCCGGAGGGGCGCTGCGGCGCGGGTTCTTCGGCGAAGCCGGGCTCGCCGAGATCGGGGAGCGGGTCCTCGACCTCAGCCTCGACCTCGGCCTGGCCGAGCCAGCCGGCGCTGTTTCTCCCCTGATGCACGCCGTCTCCGGCCTGCGGCTGCGCTCGTTCTGCCCCCGTCATGCCGTTTGTTTACCATCTTTAGGGGCCAGCGGAAGATGGGAAGGATACGAGGCGTTAACGTGCTGCGGCTACGGGAGGGTGATGGTCTACGATCCCGGAGCATTGAACGCCTCGCTCGCCGCTGCGGTGGGCACCGATCCCGTGCTGATGGCGGAGCTTCGAGCCGCCTTCGTCGAAAGTGCCGCCCGGCAGGTCGATCTGATGGCGCGGTCCCGCTGCGACGCCAATTGGCAGTTCGCGGCCTCGCGCCTCAAGAGCCTCGCCGCGAGCTTTGCCGCGGTGGGAATGATGGCGCTTGCCGATGAGGCGCTGGAAGGTGCGCCGGGCGATCCGGTGGTGCTTCGCAAGATCCGCGCGGCGATCGACGACTTCGCAATCGCTTAAGCCTTTGCGCGGCTGAACCCGGCGCTCTATTCCCTTCCGGATGGGAGGGAGCCTGAAGTGACACTGGCCGCGCTGATCGCCGCTTATCATGAAGCGGACGAGCCGGGCGGCGGGCTGCGCGCCACCCTGCCGCTTGCCGGGCGAACGGTGCTCGAGCGCCAGGCGCGGCTGGCGCTTGCCGCGGGGGCGGACCTGATCGTGGTTGCGGTGGAACGGGTGCCGGCGCCGCTCCTGGAGGCGATCGACCGGCTGCGGGCGCAGGGGCTCAAGGTGGTGGTGGCGCGCAATGCGTCGGAAGCCGCGGAGGCGGTGCATCCCGACGACCGCCTGCTGGTCTTCGCCGACGGGCTGGTGGCGACCGAAACCCACATCGGACGGCTGCTTGCCATCGGCGCTCCGACCATTGTCACCGTAACCGACGTTCGGGTGGACGACCGCTTCGAGCGGATCGACGCGCACAGCCGATGGGCCGGGCTGGCGCTGTACGACGGCGAGATGCTGAAGCGCACCGCATCGATGCTTGGCGAATGGGACCTGCAATCAACCCTCCTGCGCCGGGCGGTGCAGAGCGGGGCGCGGCAGCTTTCCCTGCGCGGAGAGCCGGCCGACGATTTGCTGATCGTGGCCGAGCGGACCGACGATCTCGGCGAGCTTCAGCAGCGCATATTGGAGGGCGCGGGCGGCGAGCGGAAGGACTGGGTGTCGCGCTATCTGCTCGGCCCGATCGAGCGGCTGGCGGTACGGCGGCTGATGCCGACGGCGGTCACTCCGGCCATGCTGACGCTGAGCGGGGCGCTGCTCACCGCGCTGGGCGGGCTGGCTTTTGGATCGCACTGGCTGGCGCTCGGCATGGCGTTGGTGCTGATGGCGACGCCGCTGGAAGGGATTTCCGGGCGGCTTGCGGCCCTGCGCATGCAGGAGAACGATCCGGAGAGCTGGCTTGCCCATGTTCTTCCGGCGCTGTCCGGAGCAGCCTTGGTGGCGCTTGCGGTGGGCCTGACCGTCACACGGGGTTGGGGCGGCGTTGCGCTGGCGGCGACCACGATCGCGTTCGTCTTCGCGCTGCGGACGGAGGTGAAGGGGCACATCGTGCCGGGCGGCCACTGGCTTGCCGAGCGCAAGGGCATGACCTGGCTGCTGCTGCCTTTCGCCGCGGCGGGGCTGTGGGGAACAGGGCTGACTGCGCTTGCGGCTTATGCGGCGGGCAGCTTCTTTTGGGCGCAGCGCCAGGTCCACCGGCCGGTGCCGCCGATCATTGCTGATTAGCGCCGCTTTAACCCTGACGCCCTAGAAGAGCCCGATGACCGAATTGCGGCCGAGCGGGAGTGGGGTGGATGGAGCAGCCGAGCTGCTTGCGTCGGCCCGTGCGCGCGTCTCCGCGGCGGCGGCCGATCTAGCACTCCCACAGGGGCTGCGGCTTAGCGAATGGCAGCGGATTACCCTGCGCGGGCTTCTCGCCCAGCTTGTCCGGTCGGTGGAGGATTCGCTTCGCGCGGAGATCGCGCAGGCGCCGGTGAGCGAGGCGCTGCAGGCGGCCCTTTCGTCCGCCCATGTCGAGATTGCGATGCCGGTGCTTGCCGGAACCCGAGCGCTGGCCGAGCCGGCGCTGATCGATCTGCTGTTGCGCCGCGCCGAGGAGCACCGCCTGCACCGCGCCGCTGCGTCGGACAATGCCTTGCTGGTCGAGCTTGCCGGGGATGGCGACGAAGCGGTTGGCGGCGCGGCGATGGCCTTGCTGATTGCCCAGAACGGGCGGGTGGACGGCTTTCGCGAGCCGGTGCTGCCGCGCACCGACCTGCCGGCCGAAATCGAGCATCATCTGGTGTGGAGCGTGGCGGCGGCGCTGAGGCGCTACATGATCGTCCAGCACGGCGCGGAGCCCGCTGCCTGCGATGCGGCGCTTAACTCGGCGGCGGCGCGGCTGCTTGCCGGCCACGACGAGGGGGAGAGCGCCGAAGCACGCGCGATGCGGCTGGCGCTGGCTGTGCAGGCGAGTGGGCGCGGCGGGGACGACGCGCTGCTTGTCCGGGCGCTGACCGAGGGCAGCCTTGCTTTCTTCCTTGCGCTGACCGGCCTGCGCACCGGCCTGGAGCCGGGTGCGGTTTGGGAATTGCTCACGGCGCGTTCGGGCCCGGTTCTGCTGCTTCGCGCCGCGGGCGTGGCGCGAGCACCGGCGGCGGCGATCCTGCTCGCCCTCGGCACGGACGAGAACGAGCTTGGTGCGGCGCTCGATCGGTTCGACGGCATGGCGGATTCGGCCGCGCCGACCTCGCTTGGCCTCTGGACCGCCGACCCCGGTTACCGCGATGCGGTGGCGAGGTTGGCGCAATGAGCGGGCCGGTGAGCGGACGCATCGATTCGGAAGGGCGGCTCGTCTCTGGCGAACCGCGCTTGCTTGCCTTGCAGCGCGCGGCCGGCGGCGAGGAAGGTGGGCCGCTCGCGGTGCCGCAGATCGCCGCTCTTGCGCGGCTTGCGCGGCGGCTTGCAATCACCGTCTCGCGTCCGGCCGTCGCCGCGGAAGGCGAAGCCGATATCGACCTTTGGGTACGGGCCGAGCCTGCCGGGGGCGGCGCGGTCGATCTGGTCATTACCGGCTGGACGACGCGCAGCGCGCGAAGCCCGGCGCCGGCCGCCGAGGCGGAGCGGCAGGCGGATTTCCTGCGCGCCTCGGCCGACTGGATGTGGGAAACCGACCAGAGCCTGCGTTTCACCGCCGTTTCGCCCGCCGCCGCCGCCGCCGCGGGGGGCACGCCGGCGGACTATATCGGGCAGCAGCTTACCCGGCTGTTCCGGCTGGAGGAGGAGAAAGAGGGCGAGCTGCCGTTGCTGACCGCGCTTGCCGAGCAGCGGCGCTTCGACGGCCAGATCGCGGCTCTGCGCGGCGGCCGGGGCGGGCGCTACCGGCTTGCGGCCGTGCCCCTGATCGACGGGGCCGGACGCTTTGCAGGGTTTCGCGGATCGGCCACCAGCATCGGCGGCGGCTTACCGGCCCCGGCTCCGGAAGCCGCGCCCGAGCCCGATGCGAGCGCCTTTTCCGAGCGGCTCGACAAGGCGCTTCGGGCGCCGCTTGCCCACATCATCGCCAATGCCGAGACTATCGGCGCCCAGCCGGAAGGCCCGATCCGGGGCGATTATGCGGGTTATGCGGGCGACATCGCGTCCGCCGGGCGGCACCTGCTCGCGCTGGTCGACGACCTTGTCGACCTGCAGGCGATCGAGCGCTCCAACTTCGCTCCCGAAGCCGAGGAGATCGACCTGGCGGACGTCGCGCGCCGCGCCGCAGGGCTGCTTGCCGTTCGGGCGGCGGCGCAGGGCGTCAGGATCGATGCTCCGGCGGCGTTCGACAGCCTTCCGGCCAGGGGCGAATTCAAGCGCGCGCTGCAGGTGGTGGTGAACCTGCTTGCCAACGCGATCCGCTATTCGCCGGAGGGCGGCTCCGTGTGGCTGCGCACCGACCGGGAGGGCGACCTCGCCGCTTTGGTGGTCGCCGACCAGGGCAAGGGCATCGCGCCGGAGGATCAGGCGCGGGTATTCGAGAAGTTCGAGCGGGTCGATCCCAACGAGCCGGGTGGCACCGGCCTTGGCCTCTACATCTCGCGCCGTCTCGCCCGGGCAATGGGCGGCGACATCGCGCTGGATAGCGCACCGGGGCAGGGCGCGCGCTTCACCTTCACCCTGCCGCTGCGCCGGGACTGAGCGGCATATTGATCGAGATCAAGATCAGAACGCGAATCCTCTCCCTTCGCCCTCCGAAACAGTGTAGAAGCGAGTCGGGGACGGGAGATAGTCGCCCCACCAGGCAGACTGTCGGCGAAGCGCTCCGGAGATAATTCCGGGGCGCTTCGTTTTTTTGGGGAACCAACCAGCGGGTGAGCCGTTCAGCGCATACCCCCCCCCGATGGTAACCTTACCCCCCCCCCAAGGTTACCACCCAAGCCCCGGCCGGAAACGGCTGGGGCTTTTTGGTTTGGGGGCAGATGGCCGGGGCTGTGGGATTGGCGCAATGCTCCCGCTCTCCCCTAAGCCGCCGATCAGTGCGCGCCGTGCATGTTGTGGGCGACCTGCGGGCCGCGGGCGTGCTCGCAGGTGACCTTCGGGTTGAATGGCGTGAACACGCCGTTCGGGTTGTTGCGAAACAGCCAGACATGCTTGTCGAAATGCGGCTCGAACATGTGGGCCTCGTCCGCCGCGGTGGCGGGATCGTCGGCCATATGTTCGTAGGCGACGCCGTGGAAGCTCGGGCGCTCCGTGTTGCCGGCGGCTTGCCAGGCTTTTTCGAAGACCAGGTTTTCGACCGCGACCAGTTCGAGGCTGCCGTCGGCGCGGGGCTCGTAAATTAGAATTGCGGGTTTGCGGAAATCGGTGTGGGTCCCGGAGCCGGAGATCCTCGGGTTGGGCGGGCCGGCGATGCCGAGCATGTCGGGGCGGAAGAGGTGGATGCCCATGCCGCCAAGCGACTTGTCCATGCCCATGCCCGCCGCGGTTTCGCAGGGCGCGCCGGCATCGACATAGCCTTCGGCCAGGGCGACCTTGACGTCCTGAAAGCGGACGGTGGCGGCGCGGACTTCGGCCAGGGTCGGTTCCCCCGGCGCGGGGGCGGGCACCGGCCCCGCGGCATAGGTGGCGGTCGCGGCGGCAAGGCCGAAGGCGAGGGCGAGCAGGGGTTTCATCTGAATTGGGGTCCTTCGTCGTTCAATTGGCGTGGCCTCTGGTGAGGCCTGATGAGGGGCGGTTTGCCGGTGCGGCGTTGCAGGCCGATTTCGTCGAAGCGGATTTTGCGTTTCAAATGTTGCTGCTGGACAGCGCGGCCCGGTTGGAGTCACTCTGGCCCCGAGCTGTTGGGGGACGGGCGATGATCGAACTTGGGGCGGGGCATTTTACCGAGCTGTGCGCGGATCAGACTGTGCGCGAGCGGCTGGGCGCGGTGGAGACCGAACGCGGCGCCGCCGTGCGTAAGTTCTGGATCCGGGGAATATTGGGCCTCGTCCTCGCGGTCGCGGCCTTGCTGACCCTGATCGAAGCCGGCTGGGAAGTGGTGGCGATCATCGCCTTCGTGCTGTTCCTGATCGGCACCATCTTCGCGGCCGGCAAGCCGCTGATGGACGTCAGCGAAGGCTTGAAGCATCCGGTGCTGGAAGAACTCGCCCGCCGCTGCGGCATGGAATATCTGCCCTCCGACTTCGATCCGCCGGTTTACGGGCGCGCGCAGGGCATCCTGTTCGGCCACCTGTCGTCGCAGACGTTCACCGATCTGATCCACGGCGCGGACGAGGAGGGGCGGGGCTATGCGGTCTATGAAGCCTGCCTGCAGCGCCGTTCCGGCAAGAACACGCACACCGTGTTTTCGGGCCAGATCTACGCCGTCCACCGGCGCGCCCGGAGCGCGGCAGGCGGAATCACGGCGATCGTGCCGGACCGCAAGATCTTCAACTTCTTCAAGCCCGCGTCGGATGTGGCGCGGGTGAAGATCGAGGGCGACGACGAGTTCGAGCGGCGCTTCGAAGTCTATTCAACCGCGCCGATGGAGGCCAAGCAGCTGCTCTTCTCGTCCGAGCTTCGGCGGCACTTGCTGGAGCTTCGCAAGACCGGCGCGGTGTCGGTGTTCGTCTCGCCCGAGGAGGCGATGGTGGGCGTCAACAGCAGCAAGAACCGCTTCGAGCCGGGCGGCATGCTGCGCAACCGCGCCCCGGAGGAGCGGGCCCGGCTGATGTTCGACGACGTCGCCGCGTCGCTGGGAACGCTTCGGGCCTTGCGGGCGGAGTTGGGCTGACAAGAATAAGGCCGGCGCCCTCCCGGGCACCGGCCTTTGTTTGCTGCCGAAGCGACGCCCTAGCGGGCGGTGACGGGCACGTAGTCGCGCTGGGTCGCGCCGGTGTAGAGCTGGCGCGGGCGGCCGATCTTCTGTTCGGGGTCCGAGATCATCTCGTTCCACTGCGCCACCCAGCCGACCGTGCGGGCGAGGGCGAAGAGGGCGGTGAACATGGACGTCGGGAAGCCGATCGCCGACAGGATCACGCCCGAATAGAAGTCGACGTTGGGGTAGAGCTTCTTTTCGACGAAATAGTCGTCGCTGAGCGCGATCCGCTCGAGCTCCCGGGCGACGTCGAAGATCGGGTCGGTGACGCCGAGTTCCTTCAGCACTTCCTCGGCGGTGGCCTTCATCACCTTCGCCCGGGGATCGAAATTCTTGTACACGCGGTGGCCGAAGCCCATCAGGCGGAAGGGATCGTGCTTGTCCTTGGCGCGGGCGATGAACTCCGGAATGCGATCGGGCGTGCCGATCTCACGCAGCATGTTGAGCGCCGCCTCGTTGGCGCCGCCATGCGCCGGCCCCCATAGACAGGCGATGCCCGCCGCGATGCAGGCGAAGGGGTTGGCGCCCGACGAGCCGGCGAGCCGCACCGTCGAGGTCGACGCATTCTGCTCGTGATCGGCGTGAAGGATGAAGATGCGGCGCATGGCGCGCTCGACAACGGGGTTTACGACATATTCCTCGGCTGGCACGCCGAAGGTCATGCGCAGGAAGTTGCCGGTGTAGCTCAAGTCGTTCTTTGGATACATGAACGGCTGGCCGATCGAGTATTTGTAGGCCATCGCCGCGATGGTCGGCATCTTGGCGATCAGCCGGTGCGACGCGATCATGCGCTGCTTGGGATCGGTGATGTCGGTCGAATCGTGGTAGAAAGCGGAGAGCGCTCCGACCACGCCGCACATGATCGCCATCGGGTGCGCATCGCGCCGGAAGCCGCGGTAGAAGGTCGAAAGCTGCTCGTGCAGCATGGTGTGCCGCATGATCGTGTAGCGGAAACCATCCAGCGTCTCGCTGTCCGGCAGATCGCCGTTCAGGAGGAGGTAGGCGACCTCCATGAAGTTGGAATGTTCGGCGAGCTGGTCGATCGGGTAGCCGCGGTGGAGCAAAATGCCCTGATCGCCGTCGATATAGGTGATCGCGCTTTCGCAGGCCGCCGTGGAGGTGAAGCCCGGATCGTAGGTGAAGGCGCCGGTCTGCGCATAGAGCTTGCGGATGTCGATCACGTCGGGGCCGCACGAGCCCTGCCGAACCGGGAAATCCTGCGGCTTGCCGCCGAAATCGAGAGTGGCCTGTCCGTCCGCCATCTTATTGTCCTTCGTTCATCCGGTCCGCGATCCGGGCGAGGCTTTCCTCCCGCCCGAGCAGCACCAGCACATCGAATATGCCGGGCGAAGTTGCCCGGCCGGTAAGCACGGCGCGTAGTGGCTGCGCCACCTGGCCGAGTTTGACCTCGGCCGTTTCCGCCACGCTGCGTACGCCCGCCTCTGTGGCGGCGGCGGTCCATTCGTCAAGCGCCGACAGCATTGCATGAACGCGGGCAAGGTGCCGCGGTGCCTCGCCCGAGACGAGCTGTTCGGCTTTTTCGTCGAAGTCGAGGGGACGAGCACGAAACAGGAAGGTCGCGCCTTCGGCCAGTTCGTTCAGGTTCTTCGCGCGTGGCTTGAGCCCCGGCATGGCGCGGGTGAGGAGGGCGATCTCTTCAACGCTGAGGTCGCGGCCGATCAGCGGCGCGAGGCGCGGGGCGGCGAGGCCGGCGAGGCGGCCGTCGGAGGCTTCGCGGATGTAGTGGCCGTTCAAATTGTCGAGTTTCTTGGTGTCGAAGCGCGAGGGCGAGCGGCCGACTCCGGCCAGATCGAACCAATTGATGGCGTCTTCGCGGGAGATGATCTCCTCGTCGCCATGGCCCCAGCCCAAGCGGAGGAGGTAGTTGGACACCGCCTCGGGCAGGTAGCCGAGTTCGTGATAGTCCATGACGCCGGTGGCGCCGTGGCGCTTGGACATCTTGGCGCCGTCGGAGCCGTGGATCAGCGGCACGTGGGCGTAGATCGGCTCGGGCCAGCCCATCGCCTTGATGATGCCGAGCTGGCGGAAGGCGTTGTTCAAGTGATCGTCGCCGCGGATGACGTGGGTTACGCCCATGTCGTGATCGTCGACCACTACGGCGAGCATATAGGTGGGCGTGCCGTCGGAACGGAGCAGGACCATGTCGTCCAGCTCGGCATTCTGGACGACGACCCGGCCCTGGACCTGGTCCTCGATCACCGTCTCACCTTCGCGCGGTGCCTTGAGGCGGACCACGAAAGGGGCGTCGGGGGAGGGGGGCGCATCGGCGCAGCCCCGCCACATGCTGTCCACCTTGTAGGGGCGGCGCTCGGCCTGTGCGCGCTCGCGGCCGGCGGCGAGTTCTTCCGCGGTCATGTAGCATTTGTAGGCGTGGCCGCGGGCCAGCATCTCGAAGGCGACTTCGGCGTGGCGGGCGGCGAAGCGGGACTGGTAATATTCGGCGCCGTCCCAGTCGAGTTCGAGCCAGCGCATGCCTTCCAGGATCGCGCCGATGGCGGCGTCGGTGGAGCGCGCCTTGTCGGTATCCTCGATGCGCAGCAGGAACGTGCCGCCGTGGTGGCGCGCGTAAAGCCAGTTGAACAAGGCGGTGCGGGCGCCGCCGATGTGGAGGAAGCCGGTGGGCGACGGCGCGAAGCGGGTGACGACGCGTCCGGGATCAGGTGTTGCGCTCAAGCGCCGTTTCTCCAAGGATGCGGCCCATGACGGCCGGTGAGGCAAGCGCCCCTAGCATAGCGGAGGAGCCGCCACCAAGGGGCTTGGCCGAAGCCTGGCGCGCGCGGTGGGACGGCGTGTCGGAGCGCTTGGAGGCGCTGGCCGATGCGGAGCGGGACCAGTTGCCGCTGTGGCTTCCGGTGGGGTTGGGGCTGGGGACCGCCGCCTGGTTTTGGCTGCCGGATAGCCGGGCGTGGATTGCTTTCCTGCTTCTTGCCGGGGCGCTGGCACTGGCGCCGGCCGCGCTTGCGCCGGGGACGCGGTGGGGAAGGGCGGTTTCGATCTTCTGCTTCGCGGCTGTGCTGGGCTGCGGCAATATCTGGTGGAAGGCGGAGCGGGTGGCGGCGCCTGTGCTCGGACGCGAGAAGCTGGCGACGTTCACCGGCGAGGTCGAGACGCTGCAGCGGCTGCCGGCGCGGGAGGCGGTGCGGATCGTGGTGGTGGTGCGCGATCAGGGCCTGCCGACGCGCATCCGGATCAACCTGGACGAGAAGAAGCCGGTGCCGGCCCTGGTGCCCGGCGCGACGGTTCGGCTACGTGCGTGGCTGATGCCGCCGGCGCCGCCCGCGGTGCCGAGCGCGTATGATTTTGCGCGGGCCGCGTGGTTCCAAGGGGTGGGCGCAACCGGGCGGGCGCTGGATGCGGCGGTGATCGCGCCGCCGAAGGAGGCGAGTTGGCGCAGCCGCCTGTCCGGCACCCGCCAGCGGCTTGCCGACCATATCCGGAGCAAGCTCCCGAGCGGGGAGGGCGGAATTGCCTCCGCGCTGGCGACTGGGGACCAGGCCGGCATCCCGGAGGAGGATGCGGAGGCGATGCGGCGCTCGGGGCTGGCGCATTTGCTTTCCGTGTCGGGGCTTCACCTGACGGCGGTCGTGGGCGCGGTGATGCTGCTGACGCTCAAGCTGCTTGCGCTGAGCCCGACGCTGGCGCTGCGCTTTCGGCTGGTGGTGTGGGCGGCGGGGGCGGGGGCGCTGGCGGGGATCGCCTACACGCTGCTCACCGGCGCCGAAGTGCCGACGGTGCGCGCCTGCATTGCCTCCATCCTGATCCTGCTCGGAATCGCGCTGGGCCGCGACGCGCTGACGTTGCGGCTGGTGGCGGTGGGCGCGCTGCTGGTGCTCGTGCTGTGGCCGGAATTCCTGCCGGGCGCCTCGTTCCAGATGAGCTTCGCCGCGATCATCGCCATCGTCGTCCTGCACGATCACCCCCGCGTGCGCAGCCTGCTGGAACGGCGCGACGAAGCGGGGCCGGTGAAGCTTGGGCGGTTCCTGCTCGGCCTGGTGCTGACCGGGCTTGCGGTGGAGGCGGCGCTGATCCCGATCGCCTTGTTCCACTTTCACCAGGCCGGGACCTACGGCGCAGTGGCCAACATCGTCGCCATTCCGCTCACCACCTTCGTGATCATGCCGGCGGAAGCGTTGGCCTTGCTGTTCGACACGGTGGGGCTCGGGGCGCCGTTCTGGTGGGTGACGGGGCAGACCTTGTTCTTCCTGCTTGCGCTTGCCCACAAAGTGGCGGAGGCGCCCGGCGCAGTTGCCTTGCTGCCCGCGATGCCCCGCGGTGCCTTTGCTTTGTTCGCGGGGGGCGGTTTGTGGCTGTGTCTGTGGAAGACGCGCTGGCGGTTGTTGGGCCTCGCGCCGGTGGTAGTGGCCGCATTGTGGGTGGCGGCGACGCCGGTGCCGGATCTGCTCGTCACCGGCGACGGCAAGCACCTTGCCATCCGCACCGACGAGGGCTTGGCGCTGCTCCGCCCCCGCGCCGGCGATTACGTGCGCGACATGCTTCACGAGACGAGCGGCCTTGCGCCGCTGCCGCTGGAGCTGGATTCGCTGCGCACCGCGTCCTGCAGCCCCGATCTGTGCCTCGCCGACGTGACTGGCGGTGGGCGCAGCTGGCGCGTCCTCGCCACCCGTTCCGAGCGGCTGGTGCCGTATCTCGACCTTGTGCGTGCCTGCGCAGAGGCGGACATCGCGGTGTCCGAGCGCCGCCTGCCGCCGGGCTGCCGGCCACGGTGGCTGAAGGCCGACAGGCTGCTGCTTCGGCAAAGCGGCGGGCTGGCGTTCGTTCTGGGCGAGCACGCGAGGGTGGAAGCGGTTGCCGATACGCAGGGCCGCCACCCCTGGGCGCTGGCGGCGGCGGGGGAGGGGCGGTAGAGGCGCGTGATGCCCATTCGCCTGATCTGCCTCGATGCCGACGACACGCTTTGGCACAACGAAACCTGGTTCCGGCGCTGCTTCGCGTCGATCGCCGAGCTGCTCGCGCCCTTTGCGGACGCCAGGGAGGTGCAGCGGCGGCTCGATGCTGTGGAGCATCGCAACGTTCCGGCTTACGGCTACGGCGTCAAAGGCTTCATCCTATCCGTGCTGGAGGCGGCGGGTGAGATTGCCGGCGACGATTTGCCGCCCGCAACGGTACGGCGGATACTGGAGCTAGGGCGGGAGATGCTTGCCCATCCGATCGAGCTTCTGCCCGGCGTGGAGGAAGCGCTGCCGCAGCTTGCCGACCGGGCGCCGCTGGTGCTGGTCACCAAGGGCGATCTTCACCATCAGGAAGCAAAGCTTGCCGCCTCCGGGCTTGGCGAAGCATTTGCGGGCGTGGAGATCGTGAGCGACAAGAAACCGGAGACCTATGCGGCGATTTTCGGCCGCTACGGCGTCGAGCCCGGCGAGGCGGTGATGGCGGGCAATTCGATGCGCTCGGACGTGCTGCCGGCGCTGGAGGCGGGCGCGTGGGCGGCGCTGGTGCCGTTCGAGCTGGTCTGGGCCCACGAAGCCGCCGAAGCGCCTCAAGACCACCCTCGCTACCGGGAGCTGGCGAATTTCGCCGAACTTCCCGAGTGGATCGATACGATCGGCTAGTGCGCGTCGGCCTTAACGGCGGCAAGCTCGTTGCCGGACGGATCGCGGAAGTGGAAACGCCGGCCGCCGGGGAAGGCGAAGGTCGGACGGATGATCTCTCCGCCCGCTGCAAGCACCGCGGCATGTGCGGCTTCGAGATCCGGAACGTCGATTACCGGCAAAGGCGCGGCGGTCGCTTCCGCGGCATCGCCCTGCAGCCCGATGTCCGTGTCGCCGGTCAGGGTCGCCGCGTAGGTCGGCCCGAAGCCGGTCAGCGACCAGCCGAAGGCGTTTTCGTAAAACGCCTTCGTCGCGCCCACGTCCCGCACCGGCAACTCAACATAATTCAACCGCGCCATCGCTTTGCTCCCGTTCCGCTCGCATCCCCGATGCGAGCGATATGTTTAATAGCGCCGAAGAAGGCCGGCGAGGCGGCCCTGGATGCGGACCTGGTCGGGGCGGTAGCGCTGGGGATCGTAGAGGCGGTTGGCGGGATCGAGGCGGATCATCTGGCCTTCCCTCCGGAAAGTTTTTAAAGTGGCTTCCTCGTCGTTGATCAGCGCCACCACGATTTCGCCGTCGCGGGCCGTCTCGGTCTTGCGGATCAGGGCGTAATCGCCGTCGAGAATGCCTTCCTCGACCATCGAATCGCCCGCCACTTCCAGCGCATAATGTTCGCCGGGGCCGAGCAGGGCGGCGGGCACCGGAAGGCTGCTCTGCCCCTCGATCGCCTCGATCGGCATGCCGGCGGCGATGCGGCCATGAAGCGGCAGATCGATGACCTGATCGTTGGCGGGTGCCGGCGGCGTGATCGACGGCTTGAGCTCGACGACGTTGCCGGCTCTCACTTCGGGGATCTTGACCACTTCCAGCGCCCGGGCCCGGTTGGGCAGGCGGCGCAGGAAACCGCGCTCCTCGAGCGCGGAGATCAGGCGGTGGACGCCCGACTTGGACTTGAGGTCGAGCGCGTCCTTCATCTCTTCAAAGGACGGCGACACGCCGGTTTCGGCGAGCTTGCCGTGGATATAGGTGAGAAGCTCGTGTTGCTTACGCGTCAGCATGTTCATGCCCCTTCGGAACGGACGGGGAACATGTAGAAAACGTTACGGGCGCTTGTCAACTTCCTTCTTCGTCTGCGCGAGAAAGTTGACGAGGAGGCGGTGGCCGTGTTCGCTGGCGATGCTTTCCGGGTGGAACTGGACGCCGTGAATGGGGAGCGCGCGGTGGCGCAGGCCCTGGACCGTGGCGTCGGCGGCGGCGGCGTTGACGATCAGCTCTGGCGGCAGGCTCTCCGGCGCGACGGCAAGGCTGTGGTAGCGGGCGGCGGTAAAGGGCGAGGGGAGGCCGGCGAAGAGGCCGCTGCCGTCGTGGGTGACGGGGCATGCCTTGCCGTGCATCACTTGGGCGGCGCGCACGACCGCCGCGCCAAAGGCCTGGGCGATCGCCTGGTGGCCGAGGCAGACCCCGAGCAAAGGCATCCGGGCTTCGGCGCAGGCGGCGACCAATGCCAGCGAAACGCCCGCATCGTCCGGCGTGCCGGGGCCGGGGGAGATGACGATGCCGCGGGCGCCGCTCGCCAGCGCTTCCGCGGCGCCGATTTCGTCGCTGCGCGCGACCTGCACGGCGGCGCCCAGCTCGCGCAGGTAGTGAACCAGGTTCCAGGTGAAGCTGTCGTGATTGTCGACGACGAGGATCACGGCCGAACCCGCCGGCCCGGAGGCGTTACTGGCCGGTGCCGCCGCCGAGCAGTTCCTTGCGAAGCTGGCCCATCGCGTCCTCGTTGCGCTTGACCTTGACTTTGGCGCGCATCGCGGCGGTGAACTGGCGGGCATATTCATCGCCGAGCACGCCCGAAAACTGGCTCTTCACAGCGTCGATCAGCTCGGGCGTCCCGGCCGCATTGCCGGGCACGATCTTGTCCAGGGAGACCACGAACCAGCCCTTGCCGCCGGGCGCCGGAATGAGCTTCGCCTTGCCGCGCGGCATGCTGAACAGCATGGCCAAAGCGGGCGGCACCTGCTCGCCCTGGCGGGCGATCTCGCGCCGCTGGGCGGTCACGGGCTGCACCGGGGGAAGCTTGACCTGCGACTCGGCGAACGCCCGGGCGAGCGGCGTGCCGGCATTGATCTTGGAGACAATGGAGGCGGCAACCGCCTTCGCGCGCTCGCTTGCGTTGCGTGCGGCGAGATCGGCTTTGACCCGCTCGCGGACCTGGGCAAGCGGCGGCGCGGCGGCGGCGGTCACATTGGTGACGGCAACCAGCGCGAAGCGCTCGTTGGGGGTGATCGTTTCCACCACCGGTTCGGCATTGGCCTCGACCTCGAAGGCGGTGCGGACCAGGGGCGCAAGCTCCGGCGGCGCCCGGTAGGCCGGGTTGCCCGGCGCCGCGCCCTGCGCCGTCACCGGCTCGGACTGGACGACCGCGAGCTTTTCCTTCTGGGCGACCTCGTCAAAGCTCGAGCCGTCGGCGATCGCCGCTTCGATGCGCGCGGCGAGGTCGGCGACCGCTTCCTGAGCCTTGCGCTTCTCGATCTCCGCGGCAATCGCGCCGCGCACCGCTTCGAGCGGTTTGGCGCCGGTGACCTTGACGTCGTCGACCTTGACGACGTGCCAGCCGATCGGACCCTTGACCGGGCCGACCGCCGCGCCTTTGGCCGCGCCGAACACCGCATTGGCGACGGCCGCGGAGGACGTGCGCTGATAGGCTTCCTTCGTCTGCTCGCCGAGCGCGATGTCGGCCGCACCGAAGCCCGCTTGCTGCGCGGCTTGGGCGAATGCCGTTCCGCCGGCGACCTTCTGGGCGAAGGCGCGGGCGGCTGCCTCGTCGGGAAGCACCACGGAGCTCAGCATGCGGGTTTCGCGGGCGGCATATTCCGGGTTCTGCCGGTAGGCCTGCTGGATCTCGGCGTCGGTTGCCTTGGCGGCGGCGCCGACCTGTTCGCGTCCAAAGGCGGCGTAGCGGATCGTCCGGCGCTCGGGAATGGTGTAGCGGCTCTGGTTGCGGCTGTAATAGGCCGCGATCTCCGCGTCGGTCGGCTCCTTGCCGGCGCCCATCGCCTCGGTCGGCACGACGCCGACCATGCCGCTGCGGCTTTCAAGCAGAAGCGAGGCATATTGGAAGGCGATTGCGCGGGGCACGAAGGCGGATCCGGCGGCGGGCAGCAGCAGCTGGCGCTGGATCATCTGGGTTTCGAGTTCCTTGCGAAGCTGATCGGGGCTGAGCTTCTGCCGGTCGAGCGCCGCTTCGAAGGCCTGCTGATCGAATTGCCCGGCGAGGTTCTGGAAGGCGGGAATGCTGGCGATCTCGCGGTCGATCATCGCCCGCGAGACGGCGAGGCCCTGGTCCCGGCCGAATGCGAAGGATGCGGCGACGCTGACCATTTCGTCGGTGATCTGCTCCAGCACATTGCCGCGCAGGAAGGTGGCAAGATCGAGCTCGGGGTTCTGCTGCCGGGCGCCGCTGAGCTGACGGTTGACCTGCTGGGTTACCTCCTTGGTGGTGATCTTCTCCCCGCCGACGGAGGCGACGTCGCCCGCGCCCGGCCCGCCGAAGCTGCCGATCCCGCCCGATCCGCCGGTGCCGAAGCCGGTGATGACGATAGCGAACAGGCTGAGGCCGAGAACGACCAGCATGATCTTGGCGGTGACGCCGCGGCGGAAGAAGGTGAGCATGAAGGGTCCTGACGGCTGAGGCTTTGCGCGGGTCATAGAAACAGCGGCGCCGGGCCGCAAGCTTGGCACTCGCCGCCGGCCTTGCTACGCGCCGCCGCGACCCTCAGGCCGGAACTGGAACCTCGATGCACCTCCGCCGCAAGCTCGTCGCCGGCAACTGGAAAATGAACGGCAGCCTCCCCCAGCTCGGCGAGCTCGCCCGGATCGCCGCCTCGGCGCGGGAGGCTCCCGGAGTGGACGTCGCGATCTGCCCGCCTTTCACCTTGATCGCGTCGGCGGTCGCCCGCTCCGGCGGCCTCGCCATAGGTGCGCAGGATTGCCATGCCGAGGAGAGCGGCGCCCATACCGGCAACATTTCGGCGGCGATGCTGAAGGAAGCGGGCGCACGCCTGGTGATCGTCGGTCATTCGGAGCGGCGGGCCGGGCAGGGTGAAACCGACGAGATCGTCCGCGGCAAGGCGGAAGCGGCGCTTCGGCACGGGCTGCAGACGATCGTCTGCGTCGGCGAAAGCGAGGCGGAGCGGCTTGCCGGCCAGGCGGTGGCGCGGGTCACCGCGCAGCTTGCCGGGTCGCTGCCCGAACCGGCGGGAGAAGGCGAGCTGGTTGTCGCCTATGAGCCGATCTGGGCGATCGGCACCGGCCGCACCGCCACGCCGGCCGACGTCGCCGAAATCCACGCCGCCATCCGCCAAAGCCTGCTTGCCCGTTTCGGCGACAGCGGCGGGCGGATGCGCATCCTCTACGGCGGCTCGTGCAACGGCGCCAATGCGGCGGAGCTTTTCGCGGTGCCCGATGTCGATGGCGGCCTGGTCGGCGGCGCGAGCCTTACCGCAGATCAGTTCGTGCCGATCATCGAGGCGGCGCGGGGATGACGGCGCGGGGATGAGGGTGGGGGGCAGGGGAGGATTGAACCCCCGCGCCATTTCGCCTATATCGCCCCAAACCTATATTTCCCCGAAAGCGATATCGATGTTCACCTTTCTTCTGATCGTGCAGACTCTCGTCGCGGCCGCAATGGTCGCGGTGATCCTGATGCAGCGTTCGGAAGGCGGCGGTTTGGGCGTCGGCGGCAGCCCGTCGGGCCTGATGTCGGCGCGCGGTGCGGCCGATTTTCTCACCCGGGCGACCGCCATCCTGGCCTTCCTGTTCGTGATCCTTTCGATTGCGCTGGCCGGCCTCGCCACCCTTGAGCGCGCCCCGATGCAGATCGATCCCAACGCAGCCCCCGCGCGCACCGCGCCGGCCGCGCCGCTGGCTCCCATGGGCACGATCCCGGGCCAGGCGCCTCCGGCTGCCGACCCGGTCGCCGGTGCCGCCCGGCAGGCCCCGGCGCCCGTCACGCCGCCTGCGGGCAATTCCGCCGTTCCGCCCGCCGCCCAGTAAGCAGCGGGTCAGCAAGCGGCGACCGTTTGCGCCAGGCCACGGGCCTGGTCACGAATGTTCGGGACGGCGACGATTTCCCAAAAGATGCCGCGGGTGAGCGGGCCGATCGCGTAGAGCCTGCCGGAAGCCGTGCCGCTGGCGCCGATCACGCGCGAGGCGCGATCCACGTCGAGACCGATGCCGAGCGAATCCGGGCGGGCGCGGCCGCTGGCCAGCAGGTCGCGGATCAGCGGGTCCTCGACCCGGCCGATGGCGCCTTCGGGGCCTGTGCAGTTGACGATGCCGCCGATCTGCCGCCGCGCTTCGCCGACGCCACCGCGGAGCGCGATGGTCACTTCGCCCGCCCCGAAGCGGCCGATCCTGCCGGGCACGATCTCCAGCCTGCCTTCGTCTTGTAGCGCCGCAATGCGGGCCGCGACCGGCGGCGCGATGCGGTGGCGGTGGACGTCCCACCACGGCCTGAGGTGGCGCAGGAAGCGCCTCTTCTCCGTGTCGGAAAGGCTCAGCCACAGGCTCTGGGACACCGGCCGCAGCGAATCCACGGCGGCGCGCCAGCCTTTGGCGCCGGCTGCCACGCGCAGGTTCCGCATCATCTCGCCGAGCGAGCCAAGCGCGGGAGCGGGCAGGGGCTCGGCGCCGGGCTGCTCGTGCGGCCGCGGCACCAGCCCGCGGCGCGAGGTGGCGATCATGCGCCCCTGGAACCCGGCGTCGGCCAAGGAGAGGGCGACGTCGACCATAGTCAGGCCGGTGCCGAGCAGCAGGATGTCGGCGCATTGCGCGGCGAGCTGTTTCAGCGCCAAAGCGCCGTCGGGGCCCCAGGGGCTCTCCACGGCATTCGGACCGCGCAGGAAGGCGGGCAGGCGGGACGGGTAATTGCCGCCGGCGAGGATGATCGCGCGGCAGGGGAGGTGCTCTCCGCTGGCGAGCACGAGGCCTGAATCTTCGATCGAGACGGCATCGGCGCCGACCAGCCGCACCATGCCGGTGGCCACCGCCTGGTCGAGGATCTGCTTCAGATATCGGTGATAGTCCCGCCGCGGCACGAACGTCTCGCCGTCGCCCAGGCCCTGGCGTTCCACCCAGAGGCAGAAATGATCGTCGGCGCAGGCGAAAGCGCTCATATTCCTGGCGCGCACGTTGAGCAGGTGTGCGGCCTCGGCGGTGCCGTAGGCCGCGCCGGCGGCGAAGCGGCCCGAGCGCTCGATCAGCATCGCCGGCACGCCGGTTTTTGCCAGTTCGGCCGCGGCGATCGTGCCCGAATAACCGCCTCCAACCACGGCCACTGCCTGCGCCACGCGCTTTCCCCTCCCTCAACCGGGCTCTTGCCGGCCCGGCACCGGCCCTTCCGTGTTTCCCCCCCGCAGCGCAAGCTTTGTGGCATCGGCGCCGCGCCCAGCCGTCTCTCACGACGAAATTAAATCGGGCGAAGGCGATTCTCACCCTTCCCCGATGCGCCCCCCCGCTCTATCCCCCGACTCCCATGGCGCGGTTCATTTTTATCACCGGCGGCGTGGTTTCATCGCTCGGCAAAGGTCTCATGGCTGCCTCTTTGGCGGCGCTTCTGCAGGCGCGCGGGTTCAAGGTCCGAATCCGCAAGCTCGATCCCTATCTCAACGTCGATCCGGGGACGATGTCGCCCTACCAGCACGGCGAAGTCTATGTGACCGACGACGGCGCCGAGACCGATCTCGATCTCGGCCATTACGAGCGCTTCACCGGCGTTCCCGCGCGGCAGAGCGACAACGTCACCTCCGGCCGCATCTACCAAGGCATCATCGCCAAGGAGCGGCGCGGCGACTATCTCGGCGCCACGGTGCAGGTCGTCCCGCACGTCACCAACGCGATCAAGGAATTCATCCGGGCCGACCTCGACCCCGACCTCGACTTCCTGATCTGCGAGGTTGGCGGCACGGTCGGCGATATCGAGTCGCTCCCGTTCATCGAGGCGATCCGCCAGTTCCGCAACGAAGAGGCCAACGAGTCCGTGGGCGGCGTGCGCAACACCCTCTCCATCCACACCACGCTCGTCCCCTACATCGCCGCCGCCGGCGAGCTCAAGACCAAGCCCACCCAGCACAGTGTCCGCGAGCTCACCAGCCTCGGCATCCAGCCCGAAATCCTGCTCTGCCGGGTCGATCGCGAGCTCCCCGACAGCGACCGCGCCAAGATCGCCTTGTTCTGCAACGTCCGCAAGGAAGCGGTGATCCCGGCCCTCGACGCCAAGTCGATCTACGCCGTCCCGGCCCAATATTCGGAGGCCGGCCTCGACGCGGAGGTGCTTCGCGCCTTTGGCCTTTCCGACACTGCTCCCGGGCTCCAGATGCGGCGCTGGGACGACGTCACCGATCGCCTGTTCCACTGGGAAAGCGAAGTGACGATCGGCGTGGTCGGCAAATATGTCGGGCTCCAGGACGCGTATAAGAGCCTTACCGAGGCGCTCGTCCACGGCGGCATGGCCAACCGGGTCAAGGTCAACATCCGGTGGCTCGACGCCGAACTGTTCGACGCCAGCCACGACGAAGAGCGCGACATCGTGCCCGAGCTGGAAGCGGTGCACGCCATCCTCGTCCCCGGCGGGTTCGGCGAGCGCGGAACGCAGGGCAAGATCCGCGCGGTGAAGTTCGCGCGGGAGAGGAAGGTACCCTTTTTCGGCATCTGCCTCGGCATGCAGATGGCTTGCATCGAGGGCGCCCGGGCGGCCGGCTTCCAAGGGGCGAGCAGCAGCGAATTCGGCGAAACGCAGGAGCCGGTCGTCGGCCTCATCACCGAATGGATGAGCAAGGAAGGCCTCAAGGAGAGGCGGGAGGCGAACGGCGACCTAGGCGGGACCATGCGGCTTGGCGCCTATGAGGCGACGCTCGCTGGCAACAGCCACGTCGCCGCCATCTATGGCGACACCGCAATCTCCGAACGCCACCGTCACCGCTACGAGGTCAATGTCCATTACCGGAGCGCGCTTGAGGAAGGCGGACTGATGTTCACCGGCATGAGCCCCGACGGCGCGCTGCCCGAGATCGTCGAGCGGCCGGACCATCCCTGGTTCGTCGGCGTCCAGTTCCACCCGGAATTGAAATCGAAGCCGTTCGCGCCCCACCCTTTGTTCGCCAGCTTCATCGAAGCGGCGGTGAAGCAGAGCCGGTTGGTCTAAGCCGCGGGTTGGGCGGCCGCCTCACAGCAGCCCAAAGAAGATCCAGGCAGTCATCAGAAGGTTGAAGGCGCTGTGCGCGGCAATCGCGCCGAGCACCGAGCCGCTCGAACGCCGGGCCCAGCCGAACCCCAGCGCCGTGACGAACATCCCGCAGAACCACCACAAGGCAGGAAGCGGGAGCAGAACCCATCCCGCGGCCCGCCACACGATGCCGAAGTGCGCGAGGTGAACAAGCGCAAAGGCCGCGGCGTCCAGGCAAGCGGCGCCGCGCTCCCCGAGCTTGCCGACGAAGCACTCGTGAACAAGGCCCCGGTAGAACAGCTCCTCGCCGATCGGGCTCAGCGTCATCCCGATCAGGGCGAAGACCCCGAACAGGATCAGCCGTGCGGTGTCGCTCATCACCGGGGGCAGGCCCGAATAGGTGCCGGCGACGTATAGGAACGCGTTGTCCTCTCCGAGGCCGAACAGGGCGTTGGCGCTGAGGATCATGGCTGCGCAGCAACCCGCTCCGAGCACAAGTCCGGCAAGAACGGCGGAGAGGCGGGGGCGCCAGGCCACGCCCATTCGTTCGCGGCCGGGCCGGGTGAGAAGAAGCAGCGGCGTCAAAGCCATCGCTACGAAGAGGATGGAGACGGGCCCGTAGCTTCGAGTGACGTTCGCCTGCAGGACCAGCGCAACCCGCACCGCACTGAAGAGGCCGAGCAGGATCAAACCGGATCGCGCGTCGAAGCCCAACCAGGGCTTGAAGGCCGGCCTCAGGAAGGCGGGCGATGAAGCACCCCCTTCGTCGTCTGGAGATCGGCGTGCGGCCATCAATGCGCCGGCTGCGGCGGTGCCACCCCGGTGAACTGGCTCGAGGCGATCAGCCAGCGGCCGCCGACGCGCCGCTCGACATAGGTCGCGCGGACCGTTCTTTTGACCTTTTCTCCGGTGGGGGTGGGGATTGTGTATTCCACATCGCCAATGACGATCGCGGTGTCGCCGAAGCGGCGGACGTCCTGAACCCGATACGTCATCGGTGGAGCGGGGCTGGCCTTGTCCGGCGTGTAGAAGCCGAGCACCTCGGATCGGCGGTCGATCTCGCCGCGCGGGGAGACTTCGACATAATCGGGGGTGAGCAGCCGGCCGAGCGCCGCGGAGTCGAAACGGGCGCGGGCGTCCGAAAATGCCTGAACCGTGGCAAGCACCGAAGCCTCCGGCGTTTCCTTGGGTTTGGCGTAACCAGGCCCGGCAAGGACCGTCAACGGCAGCATCGCGAGGCAGATGTAACGGCGCATGGCTTTCCCCCTAGGAACGACGTGTTTGTTAAAGCAGAAGCTCGGCCGATACCAATTTCGGCTACTCGCCCGGCCGGACGTCGGCAGGGTCGGGATCGTAGTTCAACAGATCTCCGGGAAGACATTCCAGGACGGCGCAGATCGCGGACAGGCTGGTGAAGCGAATGCCGCGCACCTTTCCGGACCTGAACAAAGATAGCTGGGTCTCGCTCATCCCGATCGCGCGGGCGAGCTCCTTGGCCTTCATGCGGCGATCGGCGAGCACGGCGTCGAGTGTGATCCGGACCGGCATCAGAAGAACGCATCCAGTTCATCCCGGAGCGCGGCCGCTTCCGCTTGAACTTCGGACGCGCGGCGCAGCAGCCTTCCCAGAAGCAGCAAGGCCAGCCCGATCACGCCCACGGCGAGGTAGGCGGTGTCGAAGACCAGAAATCCTGTGAACGTCGCGTCGGTCGTGTCGATGAGGCCGCGCCCGCTCAAGATGCGGGCCAGGTTAGGAACGCCGACCGCGCTGAAGCCGGCGCCGATCGCAAGCGCTACTCCGGCCCGCGTGCAGCCGGCGGCGATTGCCGGGCCGAGGACCCCGCCAGCCGCGAATTCTTGAAAGCCGCTTCGCAGCGCCCAGAGCGCGTACAGGTAGAACAGGGATGGGAGCCACTGAAGCGCGATACCCCAGAGCAGGGGCGCGGCGAGGCCGCTATGGAGATCGGCGGCGACGGGCGGAACCACGATCACCGCGATTGTTGCGAGCAGCAGCACCAGCGTCAGCCGCGACAGCCACAGGCTCTGCCTTCGCAGGGATTGGACATCCGTCAAAATTTAACTCCGAGTTAAATGTGTATTTAACTTAGAATTAAACTACGCTACCTGTCGAGTCGCAATCGGGAGGGCAGAATGTGACGGCAGCGATCGAGACAACGAACCTCGCCCGCCGGTTCGGGCGGCAGGTGGCGGTGGACGGCATCGACCTCGATGTGCCCGAGCGGTGCGTCTACGGGTTCCTGGGCCAGAACGGGGCCGGTAAGACGACTACGATCCGGCTTCTTCTTGGCTTGCTGAAGCCGACCGCCGGGTCGGTGCGGATCTTCGGCATCGACGTCGGGCGCCGCCGCATTGAGGCGGCGCGTCTGATTGGCGCGCTGGTGGAAACGCCCTGCCATTACGATCATCTGACCGGGCGCGAGAATCTGGCGATCACCTGCCGGCTGCTCGGCGCTCCCAAGACCGAGGTGGACCGCGTTCTCGAGACGGTGGATCTCCTTCACGCCGCGGACCGGCGCGTGGGCGGCTACTCGCTTGGCATGCGCCAGCGCCTGGGTGTTGCCCGTGCCTTGATCGGACGCCCCAAGCTGCTGCTGCTGGACGAGCCGACCAACGGCCTCGATCCTGCCGGCATCGTCGATATGCGCGGCCTGATCGGGAGCCTCCCCGAGCGGGACGGCGTGACGGTGTTCGTGTCGAGCCATATCCTGGCGGAGATCGATCAGACTGCGACCCATGTCGGGCTGATGCATGGGGGCCGGCTCGTTCTGCAAGCGCCGGTGGACTCGCTTCGGCTTGCTCAGGCGAAGACGGTTCGGCTGAAGGTCGACCGTCCCGACGACACGCTCGCTCTGCTTCGGAGCATGGACATCGCAGCCTCGAGGCAAGGCACGGATGAGGTGGTCATTGATCCCTCATGTGCGGCGGTTGCCGCAAGTGAGATCGCAGTCATCAACTTCCTGCTTGTCGAACGTGGCATCCGTGTTTCCGGCCTGGAGGTGAGGGAGCCGTCGCTGGAGGAAATATTCATCCGGACGATCGGCTCCGGCTTTGCGCCGGCCGCCGCGCCGCCGCCGCTTGCCCTGGCCGCATGAAAGGGATGCCCATGATCCGCGTGATCCACAGCGAATTCGCCAAGCTCAAGCGCTCCCTCGTACTGCTGCTGTGCGCGGCCGCGCCGACGATGGTGGCCTTGCTCTCGGCGGTGATGCTGATGGACCGGGACAAGCCGACGACATGGCCGATGTTCGCGATGGGCAGCGCGGCGATGTGGTCCTATTTCATGCTGCCGATGACGGTCACCGCACTCACAATTCTCGTCGCCCAGGTCGATCATGGCCCGAAGGCGTGGAACCACCTTCTGGCGCTCCCCGTCCCGCGCTGGCGCTACTACGCCGCCAAGGCTCTGGTTGTCGCGTTCCTGGTCGCGGCGATGAGCGTGGCTTTGGTCGTCCTCCTGCCGCTGGCCGGGTATGCGGGCGAGGCGTTGGCTCCGGGGCGTCAGCTTACCGGCTCCTTCGGCTGGGCGGAGACCGGCTGGCTCCTGGCCAGGATGTTCGCCGGTTCGCTGCTACTGATCGCGATCCAGCTTTGGGCCGCGCTTCGCTTTCGCAGTTTCGTCCCGCCGCTGGTGATCGGAATCGGCGGCACCTTCGTTGCCGTGGCGGCGACCGCATCCAAGCAGGGCGCGTTCTTCCCCTGGCTGATCCCGACCAATGCCCTTGCGTCGGATCCGGTGCGCGCGGCGATGGCGATACAGGTGGGGCTTTATGGCGGCCTGGCGGCCGGCTTGTTGATGCTGATCGACATGGCTCGAAAAGAGAGTCCAGCCTCCTAGCCGGCGCCTCCCCGCACCACCGCCGAGCCGCCTGGGCAGCAGCAACGCCGATCCTATTGCATGTACCGGGCGGTTGCTTCGGCTTGCGTTTGTCCGAGAAGACGCGAGGTGGCGTACAAGGCCGCGGCAAGTGCATCCACGGAGCCTGGCCGCCGTAGCTTCTCCTGCAAGCCGGAGAGCATGATGACAGGCAAGGTCCCTTTTTCTACCCGTATTACAACGGCGCAACCTGCTCGGATGGGCGCGTCCCCGAAAGCGTTGATCCTGTCGCCGCTCCTCAACCTGCCGGCTCGCGGGGGTGGGGCGCCGACGATCGTTCAGCGTGTGAGGCTGCGGTCCTGGGCGGGTGTCGAACTTCCATCCGAAGCGACTCTCTCGCTCTCGCCCGATGGTGGAATAGTGGCCGTAAAGGTGGACCATCGGGGTGGAAAGGAGATCCTGGATGTGCGGCTGCGGCGGCTTGGCGGCGTGGCGGGCAAATCCGAACGTGCGGCGGATCAGGAACTCGTCGTGCTTGAACTCATCCAACATCGGGCGACGAGCGCATCCCGGCCGTTCCAGGCCGAGATTTCGCTGCAGCAAGCGAGCCTGTGTCCGTTCCTTGCCGCGGGCGACCATCTGCCCCTTCGGGTTTCCGTAATCGAGGGAATGCGGCCGGGCGCCATTCTGGATATCAATCCGCATGTGCCGACGATCGCCTCCGAGGCCCATCCGCAGATGCCGCTCGCGGGGGTCCGCGACCTCCAATATTTCCAGGGGCGGTTGACCGGTGAGCTTGCCGCCGCCGCGACAGCCAAGCTCGCCGTCGCGACCTCCCGCCATGTCGAGCTTGCGACGCATTACGCACGAAAGGTGAGGGCGTTGACTTGCCTCGGTGCTCAGGTCGCAAGCGTGGCGGCGGGGGCAGCTTGAACGCTCCTGAGCGGCGGCGGAGCGTCGCTTCGTGGCCGTGCCGTTGCTGACGCATTGATCCACGCATCCTGATTCCGCATCCAGGGCGCGCCCATCGGTTTCGCTTCGGCCAACTCACAAGGAGCGGGTTCGGGCTCCCGGCGGAACGCCGTTGGGTCGAGGCCGTAGGCAACGCGGAATGCGTGCGAGAACTGGCTGCGGCTGGCATAGCCGACCATCGACGAGATCGCCTTGATCGGCAGCTTCGTGTCGCGCAGCATCCGGGCCGCGGATTGCAGCCGGACGCGCTGCAGGAACTCGATCGGCGGGCGGCCATAGGCTTCGCGGAAATGATGCACGAAACGAGATCTGCTCATGCCGGCCGCCGCGGCGAGCTGGTCCAGGCTGTGCGCGCGCTGCGGGTGCTCCAGAATCAGCAGGAATGCCCGGGACAGCCGGGGATGGCGCATCGCAAGGCTGATCGGCGATGTTTCGCCCCAGCGCGTGAAGTGCGCACGCAGGAACAGGATAACGATCTGCTTCATCATCGCGCCGATGAAGCCGCGCGTGCCAATACCCGGACGCTCGATCTCGCGCAGGATGGCATTGAAGAGGTCGCTTGTGGCGTCCCGCGGGCATTGTTCCGCAAAAGGCTCCCGAAGCTGGGCGAACAGGTCCGGCCCGCCCGGCACGCGTGCGTTTATCGAAGCGCAGCCAAGCACGAGATCGGCGTGACCGGCCGCGGTGGCTCGGAACCGGGTAAGGCCGCTGGGGGACAGGCAGGTCTCCTTCGCCGCCACCGTCTGCACCACCGGTCCGGCCCCTTCGATCGATTTCGCGAAGTGGGCCGGGATGATGACCGCGTCGCCCTGACGAAGGGCGACGCTGCCGCCGTTCCAGGTGATCCTTCCCTCGCCGCGCAGCACGTAATGAACCACCATCAGGTCCAGCGGCTCGCAGGCGAGGCTCCAGCCGTTTCCGATTTCGCAGATGGCGAAAGCTTCCACACTCACATCGAGTTGCTCGATGAGTCGATTGAGACCAGCCTCGTTCATCGAACCTCCGGGAATTGCTCACGGTTTCAGCTACGTGTGCGGGCGCCGCGCGGATGCGTCGCGGACTTAACTGACATCAATAAGAATGGGGCGACTGGTCCCGGAACCTCATGTTCGGAAAGGATTTGAGCCTATTGCCTCCCCACATATCCCCTCGGTGCCTCTGCGGCTGCTTTCGGTCCCCGATTGGATTGACATGGGTTAACCTCGGAACACCCACCCCGTCCCAGGTCTTTCCCGGTCAAAAGCTGGGAGGCGCCGAGATGAATGAAGGTTCCAAGGTCGTTGAAGTTCTGGAAGCGCGGGCCGAACGGCGCAGCGACCGGCGCGATTTCTTTCGCAAGGCTGTCGCCGGCATGGCCGCGGCGCCCCTGGTCCTTACCATCGGCGGAACGCCGCTTCATGCGCAGGCCGCGGTTTCGGACGCCGACATCCTCAACTTCGCGCTGAACCTCGAATATCTCGAGGCCCAGTTTTATTATTACGCCTTCTTCGGCACGGGCCTGCCGGCCAACATTCTTGGCGGTACCGGCACCCAGGGCACGGTGACCGGAGGCCGCAAGGTGACCTTCACCGACCCGGTGGTCTCGCAATATGCCGCCGAGATTGCCGCGGACGAGCGGGCTCACGTGGAGTTCCTGCGCACCGCTTTGGGCTCAGCCGCGGTTGCTCAACCCGCCATCGACATCAGCTCCACTCCGACCGGCGCCTTCTCGACGGCCGCTCGCGCCGCCGGCCTGATCGGCGCCGGGGAATCGTTCGATCCTTATGCGAACGACGAGAACTTCCTGCTCGGCGCCTTTATCTTCGAAGATGTCGGGGTCACCGCCTACAAGGGCGCTGCAGCCCTGATCAGCAACAAGGTCTTCCTCGAGGCCGCGGCCGGGATCCTTGCGGTTGAAGCGTACCACGCCGCGCTTATCCGGACGACCTTGTTCCGGAAGGGCATCCAGGCACCGGCGCTGATCACCGCCACGGAAAAGATTTCCGGCGCACGCGACAGCCTCGACGGTTCCTCCGACAAGGATCAGGGCATCGCGATGCGGGGCGACGCCTCCAACATCGCGCCGCTCGATGAGAACGGTCTCGCCTACAGCCGCACCGCCGGCGAGGTACTCAACATCGTTTACCTGACCGCGATGGCCCGCTCGCAAGGCGGCTTCTTCCCGGCAGGCGTGAACGGAACAATCAGAACGAGCTCGGCCAACTAAGTTGCGCAAAGCATTAGGACCAGGGAGGCCGGTATGATGGACGAAGACAAGGTGCTCGAACTGCTTGAACTCAGCGAGAAGCGACGGGACGCGCGACGCGCATTCCTGAGAAGCGGGAGCGCGGCCGCAATCGCCGCAGGCGGGGTCACCCTGCTCTCCGGTTGTTTCGAGGATGGCAACAACAACAACAGCGGCAATACTCCGGCGCCGCAGACCCCTGCGCCGCCGCCGCCGCCGCCGGCGACCGGGGCGATCACCGACCAGGACATCCTCAACTTCGCGCTCAACCTGGAATATCTCGAGGCGCAATTCTATTCCTATGCCGCCTTTGGAACGGGCCTGCCCGAGAACCTTCTCGGCGGTACCGGCACTCGCGGCCAGGTCATCGGCGGAGCGAAGGTGAACTTCACCGATCCGGTGGTTGCGGCCTATGCACGAGAGATTGCGATGGATGAGCGGCAGCATGTCGCCTTTCTTCGGCAGGCCATCGGTGCAACCGCGGTCGCCCAGCCTGCGATCGACGTGGGCGTGAGTTCGCTCAGCGCCTTTTCGGCGGCGGCGCGTGCGGCCGGCCTCATCGGTCCGGGCGAAGTGTTCGACCCTTACGCCAACGACGAGAACTTCCTGCTTGGTGCCTATATCTTCGAGGATGTCGGGGTCACGGCCTACAAGGGCGCTTCCCCGCTGATCACCAGCAAGACGTTCCTCGAGGCGGCGGCGGGAATCTTGGCGGCGGAAGCCTATCACGCCGGTCTGGTTCGCACCGTGCTTTACGGCAAGGGCATCCAGACACCCGCTCTGGTTACCGCAACGGAGAAGATCTCCGATGCGCGCGACTCGCTCGACGATCCGTCGGACAAGGATCAGGGTGTGATGCAGCGTGGCCTGGCGTCCAACATCGTCCTCGCCGATGCCAACGCCATTGCCTACAGCCGGAGTGCCGGAGACGTTCTCAACATCGTCTACCTGACCGCGGCCGCGGCATCGCAGGGCGGCTTCTTCCCCGCCGGCGTGAACGGCACGATCCGGATGAGCACGGCCGGGTAACGGGTTTCGGGACCACGGGTAAGCACGCTGCCCGGGTCTCGACTCCGCCGGTGGATGAACATGGCGCGCCGAGGGATATCGTTTCCTCGGCGCGACCTTGTGTGTCCCCGATCCGGCTGCAGCTATCTCCTGTTTGTCCTCGCTCCGCGACGTTATAGACCGACAACGGGCGCCGGCCATTTTGCCGATGTGGACGAAGACAGGTTTTGCGGGAGCTCTACACACCCATTCGGACTGGCCTCATCGGGAGGGGCCTTGGCGGCCGCGTGTTTCATGCGCCTTTGCTCACCGCCTTGCCGGAGTTCGACCTGCAGGTGATCGCCGGCGCGGACGAGGCGGCGGCGACCGCGGCCCTCCCTGGCCTCGATCTGATCGTCATCTCGACGCCCAACCTCACCCACCACGCACTCGCCCGCGCAGCGCTTCTGGCCGGCAAGCATGTGGTGGTGGACAAGCCGTTCACCGTCACGGTTGAAGACGCCGACGATCTGATCGAGATCGCACGCCGGACCGGCCGCATGCTGACCGTGTTTCACAACCGGCGCTGGGACGCGGACTTCCTGACGGTCCGCAAGGTCCTAGAACAAGGCACGATCGGCGCGCCGATGCTGTTTGAAGCGCATTGGGACCGTTTCAGGCCGGCGATCAAGCAAGGCTGGCGCGAGGTCGATGCGCCGGGCGCAGGCCTGCTCAACGATTTGGGCCCGCACATGATCGATCAGGCGCTTTGCCTGTTCGGCATGCCGCACGCGATCTTCGCGGACATCCAGTCTCAGCGCACGCACGCCGAGGTCGACGATTATTTCGACCTGACCCTGTTCTACGACACGCTTCGGGTGCGCCTCGCGGCGTCGACACTCATTAGCGATCCGCGGCCGCGCTTCGCGGTCAGCGGCACCGGCGGCAGTTTCGTGAAGCACGGGCTCGATCCGCAGGAAGCGGCGCTGCGCGACGGCGCCGATCCGATCGGCGCTGCCTTCGGCCAGGATCCGCTGGACGGCCTGCTCACCGTTGGCAATCGTTCGGAAGTCCAGCCCACGGAGCGCGGCTGCTACCCCGACTTCTACCGATCGGTAGCGGCCGCGATCCGGAACGGCGGCGCCGCGCCGATCGATCCCCGCGATGCCCGGGAAGGCCTTCGCCTGATCGAACTCGCGCGGGAAAGCGCGCGGCAGGGCCGCACTCGGCGGACCTAGGGCCGCCAGGTGTCCGGCATCGTCGAGGCACGCACGCGCACCGTAGCCTCCTCGCGCAGGTCGCGGGAGGAGGCACCCAGCATCACCCGATATTGACCGCCGGCGATCCGCCACTGGTTTCCCGAGAAGGTGGCAAGCAGCCGGGGATCGACGCCGAGGGTGACGATCCGCGATTCGCCGGGGGCAAGGCTGATCTTCTTGAAGCCGCCGAGGCGCTTGGGGGCCTCCCAGCCCCCGCCGGCGGGCGCGACGTAGATTTGCGGAACGTCCATCCCTGCAACGCGCCCGGTGTTGCGGACGGTGAAGCTCACTGTGATCGCGCTGCCGCGGGCGGTGGAGGGCGCCGCCTTCAGCCTGGAATAGGCAAAGCGCGTGTAGCTGAGGCCGTGGCCGAAGGGGAACAATGGCTCGAGCTTCCTGGCGTCGAACCACTTGTACCCCACGGCGGCGCCCTCGCTGTAATCGATCGAGAACATCTCGCCGTCCTTCAGCCCGGTTCCGGGGCGGACCGGACGCGGGAGCTGCGCCTCGCTGGCGGGAAAGGTTACCGGCAGCTTGCCCGAGGGATTGATGCGGCCGGTGAGGATGTTCGCGATGGCGT
>Ga0190273_10000131_pt1 | contig 39524 bp, 11 predicted proteins | sample Popmic504IS_FD_134513 | JGI IMG/M metagenome (GOLD analysis project Ga0190273, IMG submission 134513) | Populus adjacent soil microbial communities from riparian zone of Shoshone River, Wyoming, USA - 504 IS | ecosystem: Environmental > Terrestrial > Soil > Riparian zone > Trees stand | place... | reverse complement strand
GATGACGTCCGGCCGGTAGGGCAGCGCCCGGGCCATGGCCTGATGGGCGGCGCGCGGAGTCGCCGCTTCCAGGGTGAAGGACCTGCCCCAGCCGAATTCGGTGCCGTGCCCGCCGGGCACTCCGAGGCGGACGGCCAGTTGCAGGTTCGGTGCCGTCACCTCACCGGATCGGGTCATCTCGCGGATCGGCGCCAGCATTTCCGGCGACACCGAAAACTCGTTCACCGCCGTCACGCCGTTGACGAGATAGCCGGCATAGGCCTTGGGGAGGTCGTCGGGCGCGTCGAAGCCGGGAGCGCGCATGTGCGTATGGAGGTCGTGGAGGCCCGGGATCAGGGTCAGGCCGTGGGCGTCCACCGTCCGGCTGCCGCGGCGGGCGCGGAGGCCGGGACCGACGGCGACGATCCGGTCGCCGCGTACCAGCACGTTGCCGATCGCGGCGGGAGCGCCGGTCCCGTCGAAGATCCGGGCGCCCCGGATCAGAATGTCCCGCTCCTGTGCCGGCGCCGCCGCCGCGACGAGGAGGGCGAAGGCGGCGAGCAGCTTCTTCATCGGCGCGCCGCTTTCAGGGTCTCTTCGAAGAACGCCTCGGCGGCGCGGAAGCTCGCAAGCCAGTGCTCGTGGACGAGGAAGCCGTGGCGCTCGTTGGGGAAGACCAGCTCGCGCCAGGGGATCCGGCGGGCGGCGAGCTCGCGGGCCAGAAGCACCGACTGGGAGAAGTCGACGTTGCGGTCGTCGTCGCCGTGGATGAGCAGCACCGGCGAGCGCCAGCGATCGATCGCGCCCAGCGGCGAGGAGTCCCACTGGAGCTGGCGGGCGGCGGCCTGGGCGTCCGGCGACAGATTGCCGGGCAAGGGCCGGAGCATCGAATGGACTCCGTGGAAATCCACCCCCGCGGCGAACAGCTCGCTGTTCCGCGCCAGGCCGAGGGCGGTGAGATAGCCGCCCCAGCTTCCGCCCCAGATTCCGATCCGGGCCGGGTCGACGTCGCCGCGGGCGGCGAGCCAGCGGCCGGCGGCGAGCACGTCGCGATATTCGGAGGCGCCGCCGCGGGCGAGGTCCGGTGCGTCCCGGAAGGCGGAGCCGTAGCCGGTGCCGCTCCGGTAATTGACCGAAAGCACGTGATAGCCGCGGGCGGCGAGGTGCTGGTTGAAGACGTAGGCGTTGGAATAATAGCCCGAAGGATGGAAGCCGAGCAGCATCTGCCGCCGCGGCCCGCCATGGACGTAGACGATGGCCGGATGCTTTCCCGGCCCGCGGGCCCGGAACAGCTGGCCGTGGACCTCGACTCCGTCCTCGGCTCGGAACAGCACCGGCTCGGGGGTGACGAAGGCCTGGGCCGCGGGCGCGGGCTTGAGGGGCCGAAGCCCTTTTTCGACGAGCGCCGGATAAGCCGGATGCGAGACGTCGGTTGCGATCACCGCCAGGGCGGTTCCGCCGAGCACCGGGGCAGTCTCGATGCCCTTCCCGTCCGATAGCCGCTCAGGCGGGGCGCCGGATCCCGGACGCCGCCAGATATGCCGGCGGTCCGGGTCCCCGGCATTGCCGGCATAGAGGATCGAGCGGCCGTCGGCGTCGGGCATGAACATCTCGACCTCGAAGGCTCCGGGCGTGAGGTCGATCGGAGTTCCGCCGTCCGTCGCGTCGAGGACGTAGGGGTGAAGCCAGCCGCTGCGTTCCCAAGGGAAAACGAGATGCCCGCTCTGCGTCCAGAAGAGGTCCTGGCCCCGCGATTCGTAATAGCGCGACCCGGCGCCCGGCGGGGCGGCCCAGAGCTCGCGAGCGGCTCCGCTGGCGGTGTCGACGACCCGGATCGACCAATAAGGACCGCTGTCCCTCGCCGCTCCGGCCGGGGCGTCGAGATGGCGGATGAAGGCGATTTGGCGGCCGTCGGGCGAGAAGACCGGCTCGACCGCGAAGCCGAGGCCCGGATCGAGGAACCGGACCCGGAGCGAAGCGGGGTCGAGCAAGGCGACGAAGCTGTAGTCGCCGCGGTGGCTGACGAAGAGCAAGCGGGCCCCGTCGGGCGACCATTGCAGCCGCCTGATCTCGCCGCCGATCGAGGCCAGCCTGCGGGCCTCGCCGTCGCGCTGCCACAGCCAGATCTCGCCGCGGCGGGTGAAGGCGAGCCGCGCTCCATCCGGCGAGAAGGTGGGCGAGTGGCCGTCGCCGACCTTGAGCGGCTCGCCGCCCGCGGTGCCGGCGACGAAGGTCTGCTGCCGTGGCGGCTCGGCGTCGGAGGCGGCGTTGGGAAGGGCATCGTCCCGATAGTCCGGATCGCCGCCGCGAACGAAAGCGAGATGAGCGCCGTCGGAGCTCAGGGCGAGATCGGAGAGCGGCTGGCCGTCGTCCTCGGTGAAGGCGGTCAGCCTGCGGGCTGCATGGCCGCGCTCGGCGAACCAGATGTTGCGGACTCCCGCCGCGGTCTCCACCCAGGCGAAGCGTGGGGCGTCGCGCGCTCCGACGAGCTCGCCGGCGACGGGGAGGGCCAGAGCCTCGGCCAGCGCGTCGCGCCGCGCGGGCGCGGCGGCCGAGGCCGGTGCGAGCATGAGCCCGGCCCCCCAGAGCGCAACGAGAAGCCGTCCCCACCAGATCATCCGGCCTCTTTGGAGCCGCCGCCCGCCCCCGACAAGCGCGACGGGCCTTGCCATGCGCAAGGGTTATGGCGGCTCGAACCCTCTGAATGACGTTGCTCCGGCGGGCTTAGGCTCTAGGCTGCTTATAGATTCAGCGGTCCGGCCATTTAACCCCTCTCCCGCCTTCAGCGGGAGAGGAGGGGCCCGCCGCGAAGCGGTGGGAGGTGAGGGTCTTGCTGAGTCTGCGGAAAAGACCCTCACCTCCCAAGCCTTCGGCTTGGGCCCCTCCTCTCCCGCGGAAAGCGGGAGAGGGGTTTGTACGGCTCGCGGTGGTCCTCGGCCTTGCGCTGGCGGCCGCCGCTCCGGCCGCGGCTCAGGATCTCCAGCAGCGCGTCGAAGCGAGGCTGAAGGCGGCTGGCACGGGCACCCGCTTCGGCCTCGTCGTCGCGACCGAGGACGGCGGCGAGATTGTCGCCATCGCCCCGGACTCGCGCTTCATTCCGGCGTCCAACACCAAGATGTTCACCACCGCCGCCGCCTTCGCCACGCTTGCGGGCGTGGACGGACCGGACGGGGAGGGCGGCGCCTCGGTCCGGCTCGAGACTCGCGGCGGGGGCGCCCCCGACGTCGTCCTCGAAGGGCGGGGCGACGCCCGGCTATCGAGCCGTCCGGACTGCCTGCAGGATTGCCTCGCAGCCCTCGCGGACGCCATCGCGGCCAAAACCCGGGTCGTTCGCGACGTGGTCGGGGACGACAGCCTCTTCCCGGACCAGCGCTGGGGCCCCGGGATGAGCTGGAACAACATCCCGACCCGCTCCGGCACCGCCACCTCGGCGCTCAGCCTCGACGACAACGAGCTTCACGTCCGGGCCCTGCCCGCCGCTCTGGGCAAGCCTCCCAGCCTCGACCTTCTCCCTTATTACACGATCGACAATCGGGCGGTGACGGTCGCGGCCGGGCCGACCGAGCTGGAGTTCGACCGGCTTCCGGGAAGCCGGTCGATTCGCCTGACCGGGACGATCGCGGCCGGCGCCGAGCCTGAGCTCCTGCGTCTCGGAATCGACGACCCGGCCGATTATGCCGCCTGGCGCCTCAGGGCCCTGCTCGAGGAGCGGGGGATCCGCGTCGTCGGCGAGGTCTCGGTCCGCCATCGGGCGCTTCGTCCCGCCGACGATCCGGCGGTGCGCAAAGGAGCGCCCCCGGCCCATCCGCCCCGGGCCAAGCCGCTCGCCCAACTCACGCCCGGGCCGCTCGCCGCCGACATCGTCCTCACCAACAAGGTCAGCCAGAATCTGCACGCCGAATTGCTGCTGCGCCGGGTCGGACTGCAGGACGGCACCGGCTCGATCGCCGATGGGCTGGCGGCGGTGCGTGGCATGCTGGAGCGGGCGGGCGTGCCGCGCTCGGGCTACGATTTCTCGGATGGGTCGGGCATGTCGAGCTACAATCGGGTCGCGCCTCGGGGAATGGTGATCTTCCTGCGCTGGGCGGCCGCCCAGCCTTGGGGAGCGGCGTGGCGCGCCTCGCTGCCGGTCGGCGGGGTGGACGGAACTCTTGCGAGGCGCTTCGGCGGCACCGCGCTCGAGAAGCGGATCTTCGCCAAGACGGGGACTCTGAACGCGAGCTCGGCGCTGTCCGGCTACATGACGGCGAGGAGCGGGCGGACCTTGCTGTTCTCGGTCTATGCCAACGACATCCCCGAGGGCGCCGCGGCGACGGCGGCGATGGACGCGGCGCTCGTGATGGTCGCCGAGGCGAATTAAGAGCGCCAGGCCTCAACCACCGCGTCCCCCGTCGCCCGCCTCAGCTGGGTAATGCCGCTCTCCCGGTGCCGGGTCGGGTGCACCCGGTTGGTGAGCAGGGTCCAGGCCATTCCTCGCTCGAAATCCACCCAAAGGCCGGTGCCGGTGAAGCCGGTGTGGCCGATCGTCGCGGCGGAGCAGGAATCGCCGCCGTGCCAGCCGTCGAAGCGGCGCTCCCAGCCGCAGGTGCGGTCCGCGTGGACCGGGGTTCGGATCGCCTCGAGCATCGCCGGCGAGGCGGCGCTGCCGTCGAGCAGGCCCGAGGCGAAATCGAGCACCCCGGCGACGGTGCCGAACAGGCCGGCATGGCCCGTCGCACCGCCGAGCGCGGCGGCATTCTCGTCATGGACTTCGCCCCGGAGCACCCGCCCGCGCCAGGTGCAGGCCTCGGTCGCCACGGCCGGTCCTGGCGGCGGGCCGTAGCTCAACCCCTCGGCAAGCGGCCAGTCGGACAGCTTCGCTCCGGTGATCCGCTCGACCGCGATCCCGAGCAGGATGAAGTTGATGTCGGAATAGACGGGCGGGCCGTGCCGCCATTCGCGCTGGAGGACGAAAGCGCGAAGCCGGGCGGGGTCGTTGCCGTAGGTGTAGATCGGCTCGACCGCCGGCAGGAAGGTGCGATGGGCGAGGCAGTCGCGGAAGGTCAGCCGCCGCTCGGGCGCGGCGTCGACATCATATTGGCGCAGGTCCGGGATGGCATCGGTCAGCGGACGGTCGAGATCGAGGCGGCCCTGCTCGGCGAGGCGGAGGATCATCGTCGTCGTCGCGATGACCTTGGTGAGCGAGGCGAGGTCGAACCAATGCGCCTCGGTCAGAGGCTCGGGCTCCGGGAGCAGTGCGGCCATGCCGGCGTGCTTCACCACCCGGCGGCCGTCGGCGGCGACGATGCCGAGCGCGGCGCCCGGGATTCGCCCGTCGGCGACGGCTTGGGCGGCGGGAGCGAAGGCGGAGTCGATCATGGCCGGTCGTCCGGCCTCGGTTTCGCCCCGGTGAGCAGCGGCAGGAACAGCAGAGCGCCGAGGCTGACCGCGCCGGAGAAGAGGAAGAACAGGTCGAACCCGGCGAGCCCGGCGCGGTCGAGCTGCTCGACCACCTGGCCGCCCGCTCCCGAGAGCAGCCGCGGCAACAGGAAGGCGAAGCCTGAGAGGAACGCATATTGTGCGCCCGGGAAGCGCGGGTTCACAAGCATCGAGAGATAGACGACGAAGATCGTTCCGGCCATGCCGTTGCCGAACTGGTCGGCGGCGGTGGCGGCGTAGAGGGTCAGCTCGTCGCGCGGCTGGTGGGCCAGCCAGACGAAGCCGAAATTGCCCAGCGCCGCGACCGCCGCTCCGATCGTGAGAGTGACCCCCCAGCGCCAGCGGGTCACGATCCAGCCGCCGATGCCGACCCCGACGATGCTCGCGCCGAGCGCGACGATGCCGTCGGCGCGGCCGATCTCGCTCTTGGTGTAGCCGAGGCCCAGGATCATCGGCTTCGACAGGTTGAGCGCGAGCACGTCGCCCATCCGATAGACCGAGACGAAGGCCATGAGGGCGATCGCCATGAAGCCCCAGCGCCAGAAGAAATCGACATAGGGCCCGACCGCCGGCGAGGTGCGCCAGGCGGAATCGGGCGGCAGGTCCCGGATCCTGGGAGTGAGGAGGGCCATGACGACGAAGGGCGTCATCGCGATCCCGAGCACCCAGGGGGTGACGTTCGTCTTCGGGCTGATCCCGGCGCCCGCGGCGGCGCCGAGGACCAGCCAGCCGGCCGCCGCGAACGCCGCAGCGACGGCGAGCAGGATCAAGGTGCTGGCCGCGAGGCCCTTGGCCAGCGCGCTGGCGCGGTCGCCGCCGCATCCGGGCTGGCGCGGGAGCAGGGCGAGGATCGGCAGCGGCACGAACGCCCCTGCCGCGATCAGCAGATAGGAGGAGGTCCAGCCGGCCTCGACTCCGAAGCCGCTCAGGATCGGGGCGAGGCTGCCCGCGGGATCGGCGAACAGCAGCGCCCCGCTCCCCGCCGCGACCATCGCGGTCCGGTATCCCCACAGGTTGGAGGCGGCGACCGGCCCCTGCTCCTCGGGCGTCGGCGCGAGCTCGATCCGCCAGGCGTCGGCGGCGACCTCGAGAGTCGTCGTCCAGAAGGCGAGCAGAACCGCGAACAGAGCGGTGAGCGGCAGGCTGGAGTCCGACGAGGTCAGAGCCATCGCCAGCATCGAGCCGAAGATGCCGAGCTGCGACAGCATGATCCAGCCGCGGCGCTTGCCCCAGAAGCGCGCGAAGCCGGGCACGTCGTACTTGTCGAGGAGCGGCGCCCACAGGAACTTGAACGTCGGCAGCAGCTGGACCCAGGCGAAGAAGCCGATGATCGTGAGCACCACGCCATGCTCGGCGAGGCGGACGCTGAGCACGGTCGAGAACATGTAGAAGGGCAGGCCGGCCGAGAAACCGAGCAGAACGTAGAGCGCCATCCGGCCGGGACCGGGGGGTATGGCGGGGGGCGGGACGGCTGCGGCTTCGCTCATTGCGCGCGAGGCTTCACCGCCAGGGCGGAACAGTCAATGTCGATACGTGTTGGCGACCCGCTTCAGCCCCTCCCGAAAGGTCCCGCCGCCGAAGTTCATGATCAGGCCGAGGGGCAGATCGAGAAGCTTGGGATAGGTCAGCACCTGCCGGGAATGAATGGCGGCGAGCCTATCCACCGCCTTCACCTCGATGACCAGTCGGCGCTCGACGATCAGGTCCGCCCGGAACGCCTCGCGCACCGAAATTCCCTTATAGTCGATATCGACGACCTTCTGCCGCTCCACGGCCAAGCCTGCGCGTGCTAGCATTGCGGCGAGCAAAACCTCGTAGCAGGATTCCAGCAGTCCCGGCCCAAGGTCCCGATGGATCGCGAGCCCGCATTGGATCGCTTGGTGCGCCAGTTCCTCGACGTCGGACATGGTCCACTCCCGTCGCGATCCTCAGGCTCCGCGACCTTCAGGTTTCAACGCAAAGACGCAAAGACGCAAAGACGCAAAGACGCAAAGAGGCTGCGGCTGGTCGAACGGATTGCCACACCTCGATGCTCCCGCAGCGAAGCTGCAATCATGGACGATCCGCAGGAGCATTCAAAAACCGCATGCCTCGGGAAGGGCAGGGAATCTTTGCGTCTTTGCGTCTTTGCGTTGAAAAATGATTGGCCTGCGGCCGGGGGAGGTTTGCTTCGGACCCGCCGGCGTAAACCGAGCATCGCCATTAGCCCTGTGGCCCCCGCGCCACAGCGGCGTTGCAATCGTGCCGGGAGGATGGCGAGAGGTTATGGCTGGGTGAAGAGAAACTATGCCGGGGCGGGCGGTTCTTGCTACTTAATGGACGCTAATCACGCAGCAATTGCGGATTTCAGGGGGATCAGTCATGTTTCGTCGCAAATCGTTGAAAACAGTCCTGTTTTCCGGCGCCGCCTTGGCCGCGATGGCGATCGCGGGTCCCGCGGCGGCTCAGGCCGACCCGGCCGACGACGCGCCGGCGGCCGAGACCGAGGTCGCGCAGGCCGCGACGGATAGTGCGGAGCCGGAGACTCGCGAGGACATCGTCGTCACCGGAACGCGCATCGTCCGCGACGGTTTTCAGGCGCCGACGCCGCTCACCGTGCTGACCAAGGACGACATCGAGAACACCTCGCCGACCAACAACATTGCCGACTTCGTCAACCAGCTGCCGCAGCTGGCCGGCTCGACCAAGCCCGCCAACTCGCGCCTCAACATCTCCAACGGCTCGGCCGGCATCAACGCGCTCAACATGCGCAACCTCGGCGAGAACCGGGTGCTGATCCTGATCGACGGCCGCCGCTCGGTCGGCTCGACGATCTTCGGCTGGGTCGACATCAACACGATCCCGCAGGCGCTGGTCGACCGGGTCGAGGTGGTCACCGGCGGCGCCTCGTCGGCTTATGGCTCGGACGCGGTTTCGGGCGTCGTCAACTTCGTGCTGAACAAGAAGTACGAGGGCCTGCTCATCGAGGGCGACAGCGGCATCACCACCGTCGGCGACAACTTCAACTATTCCGGCAGCGTCGCCGGCGGCCTCGCCTTCGCGGGCGGACGCGGCCACGTCATCTTCAATGCCGAGATCGCGCATCAGGATGGAATCTTCTCGGTCGATCCGGGCGAGCGCCCGTGGAACCACACGGGTTACGTGGCGGTCACCAACCCGCTTTACAACGCGACGACCAACTTCACCGTGCCGCAGTTCCTGACGACGCTGCGTGGGATCGGAGTCGGGAACCAGACGCCCGGGGGCCTGATCACCGCATCGACCGGCGGAGTGGCGAACCGGCTGCGCGGACTCTACTTCGGCCAGGGCGGCGCGGTGGCGCAATTCCAGTACGGCACCGGCTACAACTTCCCGGCCCTGGGCGGAGCCGCGGTGACCACGCGGACTCAGGGCCCCGACGCCTTCGTCAACGATTCGGGCCGCCGCATCGGCCTGACCCCGCGCGACGATCGCTACGGTTTCTTCGGCCGGGCGAGCTTCGAGGTCGCCGACGGCGTCGAGCTGTTTGCCGAGGGCTCGTACAACCACCAGGAAGTGTTCTTCAATGCCGGCCCCAATCTGGGATCCTACAACCTGAATACGACCGGCTGCACCACCGTCCCGGTGCCGGTCACCTGCAACGCCTTCGCCCTTCAGTCGCTTGGCGCGGCGCGGCTTGCCGGAGTGACCCAGATCAGCGTCACCTCGACCGGTGGCGACCTGCCCTTCCGCGGCATCAACAACCAGCGCAAGGTTCAGCGCTACGTCGTCGGGGCGGAGGGAAGCTTCGACGCGTTCGACAAAGCGGCCCACTGGGACGTCTATGCCCAATATAGTCGCTCCGATGTCCGCGAGCAGTTGCGCAACATCCAGCACCTCACCAACCTGGCGAACGCCACCAACGCCGCCTTCGCCCCGGTCGGCAACGCCGGTGGCTATGCGCCGGGCTCGATCCAGTGCCTGATCAACGTCGACGCCAATGCCAACAACAACGATCCGGCCTGCGTGCCCTTGAACCGGCTCGGTCTCGGAGTCGCGGATCCCGCCGGCATCGATTACGCTTTGGGCGACCCCTATCGCGACCAGACTCTGGAGCAGCGCGTCGCGGGGGCGAATTTGTCGCTCACCCCGTTCGCGACCTGGGCCGGGGACGTCAGCGTCGCCGTCGGCGCCGAGTATCGCGAAGAGAAGATCCGCGGCACCGTCCCGCCCGAGTTCCAGCCGATCATCAACCCGAACGGCACGACCACCAACCGGTGGTCGGTGGGCAATTATCTGCCCTTCACCGGCAAGTATAACGTGAAGGAAGCCTATCTCGAGACCGTCGTCCCGCTGGGTCTCGGCCTCGAGTTCAACGGCGCGGTGCGGGCGACCGACTATTCGAACTCGGGCTATGTCACGACCTGGAAGCTGGGTGCGACTTGGGCGCCGGTCCGGGATATCCGGTTCCGCGTGACCCGCTCGCGCGACATCCGGGCTCCCAACCTCAACGAGCTCTATCAGGCCGGGACGGCGAACAGCGACTCCGTGCGCAATCCCAAATTCACGCCGGACCTGGCCAACGGCCCCCAGTTCTTCAGCTATTCCGGGCTGACCACCGGCAATCCCGCTTTGGATCCGGAAAAGGCGGATTCCTGGAATGTCGGCGCGGTGCTCTCGCCGCGCTGGCTGCCCGGGTTCACCGCCTCGGTCGATTACTTCCGGATCGACCTCCAGGACGCGATCGACACGATCAGCGCTCAGGAGATCGTCAACCGCTGCGATGAAGGCCGCGAGGAATATTGCTCAGCCATCACCAACGATCCCACCCGGTCGCTGCCGAACAACCCCTATCTGCTGATCAAGACCCAGCCGTTCAACTTCGTCAGCCACCTGGTTCGCGGCGTCGACTTCGACGTGGCCTATCGCCGGCGGTTCGCGGAGGGCAGCGTCCTTCTGAAGGGTGTGGCGACCCGCTACATCGAGAACCTGCGCGACACCGGCATCGTCGGCACCATTCCGGTCAATACCGTCGGCGCGAACGGCGGCCAGGCCAGCACTCCGAAGTGGATCTATCGCTTCAGCGCCACTTACGACACGCCGACCTACTCGCTTACGGGCGTGGCTCGGGGCGTGAGCTCCGGCAAATATCTCGCCAACGCCATCGAGTGCCAGACCGACTGCCCCGTCTCGACGACGCAGTTCCCGACCTACGACAACAACCACGTCAAGGGCGCACTCTACTTCGACCTCAACGCGACGATGAAGTTCAGCGCGATGGGCGACGGCGACGGCGAGTTCTTCATCAACGTCACCAACATCCTGAACGACGGGCCGATATTGCTTCCCGAGACCGGGCTCGCCGCGAACAGCACCTTCAGCGATCTGCTCGGGCGCCAGTTCCGGGCCGGGGTCCGGCTCAAGCTGCGGTAGAGATGGACGATTTCCCGCTGCGGGGCGGAATCGTCCATTGCGAGGACGTGCCGCTGCCGCTGATCGCGGGCGAGGTGGGAACGCCGGTCTATGTCTATTCGACCGCGACCATGTTGCGGCAGGCGCGGGCGCTGAAGTCGGCGCTGGCCGGGCTCGACGACCCGCTCATCGCCTTCGCCGTCAAGGCCAACCCCAATCCGGCGGTGCTCGCGACCTTCGCCGCCGAGGGCCTGGGCGCCGACGTCGTCTCGGGCGGCGAGTATCGGCGCGCCCGCGCGGCGGGGATCGCGCCGGAGAGGATCGTCTTTTCCGGGGTCGGCAAGACCGAGGCGGAAATGGCGCTGGCGCTCGAAGGGGGGCTCAGCCAGTTCAACCTCGAATCGGTGCCGGAAGCGGAGATGCTGTCCGGGCTCGCGCTCGCCCTGGGCCTCGAGGCCCGGGTCGCGCTTCGGGTCAATCCCGACGTCGACGCGGGGTCGCACGCCAAGATCTCGACCGGCGCCGCCCACAACAAGTTCGGAGTGGCGATCGGCGACGCCCTCGCCGCCTGCGCCCGGATCCGGGACCTGCCGGGCCTCAGGCTGACCGGAGTCGCCGTCCATATCGGGAGCCAGCTCACGAGCCTCGCCCCGCTCGAGGCGGCGTTCGAGAGGCTGGGTGGGCTGATCCGGGCGCTTCGCGAAGCGGGGCACGGGATCCTGACGGCGGACCTCGGCGGCGGACTGGGGCTGGTCTACGATCCCGCGGCGCCGCCGCCGCCCACGCCCGCCGACTACGGCGCGATGGTCGCCCGGGCGACGCGCGGCTGGGAGACCCGACTGATCTTCGAGCCGGGGCGGCTACTGGTCGGCGATGCGGGTGTGCTCCTGACCACGGTGATCCGGATCAAGCCGGGGCCGTCTTTGCCCTTCGTGATCGTCGACGCGGCGATGAACGACCTGATGCGGCCGACCCTCTACGACGCCTGGCACGCCGCCGAGGCCGTCGTCCCCAACGGCGAGCATATGGTCGCCGACATCGTCGGTCCGGTCTGCGAGACCGGCGACACCTTCGCCCGGGCCCGGCGCATCGACCGGGTCGGCGCCGGCGAGCTGATGATCATCCGCACCGCCGGCGCCTATGCCGCGACCATGGGCAGCACCTACAATTCGCGCCCTCTGACCCCCGAGGTGCTGGTCAACGGCGACGAGTGGGCGGTCGTCCGCGAGCGCCCGGCGGCGGAGGACCTGCTGCGCGGCTACAAGGCTCCGCCCTGGCTTGCCGGGAAGCCTTGACCGGCGCTCGGGCCGAAACCCCTCGCCAAGCCGCTTTTCCAAGTATAACAGTGAGTTGGGGATCCTGCCCGAGATTCGACGTTTCGCCTCACCGGAGTTGCTTCGGAAGGGTCGGAATGGGCGGCGGGCGATAATGTGGGGCTGGGGTGGACGACACGATCGAATATAAGACCGATCCGGCGCTCGCCTGCTTCGTGCTTCTCGCCCGGTTCCTCGGAATTCCGGCCGATCCGAAGCAGATCGCGCACGAGCGGGGCAAGGGCGACCAGCCCTATACGCTCGAGGACCTGTCGCGGATCGCCAAGCAGCTCGGCCTCGTCGGCCGGGTCCGCCGCTGCGAGGCGGGCGAGCTCCACAAGATGCCGCTGCCGGCCATTGCCCAGCTGAACGACGGCGATTCGGCGGTGATCCTGAAGCTGGAGGACGATACCGAGGAGCCGCGGGCGCTCGTCCAGTTCGGCGACCGCGAGCGGCCCGAGGTCTGGACCGCCCAGGAGCTCCGCGAGCGCTTCGCCGGCCGTCTCCTGCTGATGACGTCGCGCGAGAAGATGGCTGGGGCCTCGCGGCCGTTCGACATCAGCTGGTTCATCCCGGCCCTGGTCAAATATCGCCGTCCGCTTCGCGACGTCCTCATCGCCTCCTTCTTCATGCAGCTGATGGGGCTGGTCTCGCCGATCTTCTTCCAGCTCGTCATCGACAAGGTGCTCGTCCACCATAGTCTCGGCACCCTCGACGTCCTCGCCTTCGGCCTGGCGGTGGTGCTGATCTGGGAGACGGCCCTGTCGGGGCTTCGCAACTGGCTGTTCGCGCACAGCACCAACCGGGTCGACGCCGAGCTCAGCGCCCGGATGTTCCGGCACCTGCTCAACCTGCCGCTCTCCTATTTCGAGGCGAGGCGGGTGGGCGACAGCATCGCCAGGGTCCGCGAGCTGGAGAGCATCCGCGAGTTCCTGACCTCGAACGCCGTCACGGTGGTGATCGACCTCTTCTTCACCATCGTCTTTTTCGCCGTGATGTACCTCTACAGCCCGATGCTCACCCTGATCGTGCTCGGGTCGATCCCGATCTACGCGGCGATCTCGATCTTCATCACCCCGCCGCTTCGAGCCCGACTCGACGAGAAGTTCCGCCGCGGCGCCGAGAACCAGGCCTTCCTGGTCGAAACGGTGACCGGGGTTGGGACGCTCAAGGCGATGGCGGTCGAGCCGCAGATGCGCGAGCGCTGGGAGAAGCAGTTCGCCGCTTACACGCAGACCGGCTTCGCCGTCACCAAGCTGGCCAATTGGGGCAATCACCTCATCCAGATCGTCTCCAAGCTGACCACCGTCGCGATCCTCTATTTCGGGGCCAAGGCGGTGATCGCCGGCGATCTCACCGTCGGCTCGCTGGTCGCGTTCAACATGCTTGCGGGCCGGGTGGCGGCGCCGATCCTCCGGCTGTCGCAGCTCTGGCAGGATTTCCAGCAGGTCCGGATCTCGGTCGACCGCCTGGGCGACGTCCTCAACGCCCCGGCCGAGCCCGAGCATAATCCCAACCGCGCCAGCCTGCCGGCGATCAAGGGCAATATCGAGTTCGACAAGGTGCGCTTCCGCTATCGCCCCGATGCCCCAGAGGCCCTGCGCGGGGTCGGCCTGAAGATCGAGGGCGGCGAGATGCTCGGGATCGTCGGTCCCTCGGGCTCGGGCAAGTCGACCCTGACCAAGCTGGTCCAGCGGCTCTACGTGCCCGAGCAGGGGAGGGTGCTGATCGACGGGGTAGATCTCGCATTGGTCGATCCGGCGTGGCTGCGGCGGCAGATCGGGGTCGTCCTCCAGGAGAATATCCTGTTCAACCGCTCGGTCCGCGAGAATATCGCGCTCGCCGACCCGACCCGGCCGATGGAAGCGGTGCTTGCCGCCTCGCAACTCGCCGGAGCGCATGAGTTCATCCTCGAGCTGTCGCACGGCTACGACACGATCATCGACGAACGCGGCGCCAATCTGTCGGGCGGGCAGCGCCAGCGCATCGCCATCGCCCGAGCCCTGATCGGCGACCCGCGAATTCTGATCCTCGACGAAGCGACCTCGGCCCTAGACGCCGAGAGCGAGGAGATCATCCAGAAGAACCTGCGGATGATCGCCCAGGGCCGGACCGTCATCATCATCGCCCACCGGCTGTCGGCGGTCCGGCAATGCCATCGGATCATCACCGTCGAAGCGGGCGACGTCACCGAGCAGGGCACGCACGAGAGCCTGCTGGCGAGCGGCGGCCGCTATGCCGATCTCTACCGCAAGCAGATGGGGCTGGCGGCATGAGCGCGATCGCCGAACGATTCCCGACCCTGTCGCGCCACTTGGCGGTGCTTCGCCAGGCGTGGCGCAACCAGAACGAGGCTGACCGCAACCGAAGGCCGATGGAGGAGCATGAGTTCCTTCCGGCGGCGCTCGAGATCATGGAGAAGCCGCCGAGCCCCGGCCTGCGCTGGCTGATGCTGGCCTTGTGCAGCCTGTTCGCGATCGCCTTGCTCTGGTCGTTCATCGGCAAGGTCGACGTCGTCGCGGTGGCGACCGGCAAGACCTTGCCCGTCGCCAACGTCAAGGTCGTCCAGCCGATGGAGATCGGGGTGGTGCGCACCATCCACGTCCGCAACGGCCAGCGGGTCCGCAAGGGCCAGCTGCTGATCGAGCTCGACAATACCGCGTCGGGAGCCGAGGAGGCGCAGGCGACCCGGGGGCTCCTTTCGGCCCGGATCGCCCGCGCCCGCAACGACGCCCTGCTCGCCCATCTCGCCGGCCGGCCCGCGCGCTTCGTCGCCCCGCCGGGGACTCCGGCGCAGGTGGCGGTGACCCAGAACATCGTCATCTCCAGCGCCGTCGCCGAATATGAGGCCGAGCGCGCAAGCCTCGCTCAGAGCCGGGCGGAGCGGAATGCCGAGCTGAGCGGGTCGCTGGCCGAGATCGAGAAACTGAAGCAGACCCTGCCGCTCATCGATCAGCAGCTCGAGGCGCGCAAGCAGCTCAGCTCGAGGGGCCATTATCCCAAATTGAAGGTGCTCGAATATGAGCAGCTTCGAGTCGAGCATATCCAGAATATCGAGGTCCAGCAGAGCGTCGCCGCCAAGGCGCGAGCGGCGATCGGCAATATCGACGCTCAGACGGCCCGCTTGCGGCAGGCCTTCGCCAAGACGGCAAGCACCGACATGGCTACGGCGGAGGACGAATCGAGCGTCCGCGGCGAGGAGCTTCGCAAATCCGAGCGCCGGCGCTCGCTCCAGCAGCTCCGCTCCCCGGTCGACGGGGTGGTCCAGCAGCTCGCCGTCCACACGGTCGGTGGGGTGGTGCAGCCGGCCGAGCCGCTGATGGTGATCGTTCCCTCGGGAAGCGAGGTCGCCGTCGAGGCCCAGATCCTCAACAAGGATATCGGCTTCGTCCGCGAGGGGCAGCCGGTTCGGGTCAAGCTCGAAGCCTATAACTTCACCGACTACGGCCTGATCGAAGGCGTGATCGAGACGATCAGCCGCGACGCCATCCAGGACGAGAAGCTGGGCCTGGTCTACGCGGCCCGGATCCGCCTCGACCGCAACCACATCATTGTCGGCGGGCAGCGCCAGCTGATCGGCCCGGGCATGTCGGTCCAGGCCGAGGTGAAGACGGGCGAGCGCCGGATCATCAAATATCTGCTCTCCCCGATCTCGCAGACCGTGGCCGAGGCCGGACGGGAGAGGTGAGGACGGGCGGGGTTGACCGGCATCCGCCATGCCGGACTTGATCCGGCCTCCATGAACACCGGCGTACGCGGCTATTCTTCCAGCGTCGGTGTTCATGGATCCCGGCTTTCGCCGGGATGACGGCCTCAGGCGGCCGGAGCGGTCATCTTTTCGGCGCCCATCTTCTTGAGAGTCTCGGCGTCGACCAGGCGGGTGACGATCGGGTGGAGCCGGAGCGAGCCTTCCTTCACCACCTGGCGGAAATTGGCGATGACGCTGGCCGTGCCCTTCGGATCCGGAGCGATCACGTCGAGAAGCCAGTTGATCGATCCCGATGTCCAGTCTTCGGCCTTGAGCCGGACCGGGAAGACTCCCGCCCGGATCTGCTCGCGGATCTGAACGTCGACCTCTTCGGAGACGCTTGCCCAGATAGCGAGACCGGCAATGTCGGACAGCTCCGGATCACTCTCCGCCGTGTGGGCGACGGCGATGCGGTCGCGGATCAGCGGCTCGAGCACGAGATGCTGGAGATCGGCGACGGTCTGGTGCCGGTAGCGCGGCAGCATCATCATCGCCATCACCACCTTGCCGAAGCTTTCACGGACATGGTGGCGAAGCTGGGCGACCTTCCTGAGAATCTCCGGATCGAGCTGCTGGGCGGCGGCGCCGCTCTCGGGCGCAGGCCCGGCCCCGCCCTGCGGGGCGTCAGCGGCCCCCGCGTCCGACGCCGGCGCGGCGCCTCCATTTCCACTGGGCGCGCCGCCTGCTTTCCTAGCCACTGTTCTTGTCCCCCCGAATCGTGAAGCCTGGATTACTGCTATTTCCGGCAGTGCCAAGTCAATGCGGATGAAGAGAAAAAGCCATTGACCGCCAACGGCATAGGGCAGGTGGGGACGCCCGGGCCAAGAGCGTCGAGGAGGCGGATCCTGCAAAGCTCGCGCAAAGCTTTGGTCCCGGCTTCAAGTTGAGCCGCATCACGATCCAAATCACGCAAGAGCCGGTCACCACTGAAATTGGCCGGAGGTTAAGCTGGCTTGGTCCGTATCCGGAACGCCGTCTCGATCCCGACTTCGTCGCTTCGACCAGCCCAGGATTTATGAAAAACTGTCGCACCGAGATTTCCGTGGGAAAGCAGCAAAATGACAATCGACCGCGATGTGCCTGACCATATTGGCGATGTATTGGTACAGCTTGGTGATCCCTGCGGGGATGGCAAGATGACGGGCTTTAGAGGCGTAGGTCATAATTCAACCGAGCAATCAAATTTGCGGCCTCGGCGCCGGTTTTCCAGGGCGCGCAGCGGATAATGAGATGCGAGGTTCAACATTCCCGACGGTCCTCGATCCTTTGTACATCGCGGGAAAAGGAGATCGCCGCCATTTCCCGCGGATGTGCCAAGTCGATGCGAACGCCCGATAAAAGCCGTTGACCGCCAACGGCATACGCGCAACATTGAACAAAGGGGGGATTCCCGAGTCAGCCGACCGGCCCGTGCCGGAAGGAGCGTCGAGCAGCGCCGGATCGCGCTTTCGGCGGCGACGCGGTGCGCCCGGCGAGCGGGAAGGGGCGTGTGGGGCGTTTTCGGCAACTTGAATCGGCAAGCGCCGCGCGTTCCGAGGGCCGTAAAGGCTTCGTCGCCCTTCTGCCGTTCCTCGTGCCCGCGTCGATCCTCGCCGCCTGCGGCTCGAACGAGCGGGTCCGCTACAGGATGACGGTCGAGGTCGAGACTCCGCAGGGCGTCAAAAGCGGCTTCGCGGTCCGCGAATCCATCTATCGCACCCCTCCCAACCTGCCGATGCTCGGAGAGGACCGCGGCGGCGTTCGGGTCAAAGGCGAGGCCGTCGCGGTCGACCTGCCCAATGGCGACACGCTCTTCGCGCTTCTGACCAGCGCCGCAGGCGATGAGGATTACGCCGCCCGGATACCCGACCGGTTCCTCGGCCGCGGTAAGCAGCGGTGGCTGATGAGCGATTCGGTCACGGTCTGGCCGCCGCCGGCGGAAGGCGGTGTGCCGTTGCTGGTCCGCTTTCGGAATCGCGAGGATCCGAAAAGCATAGAGGTGGTCGATCCGGCCAATCTCGAAGCCACGTTCGGAACCGGTTTCCGGCTGAGGCGAATCGCGGTCGAGATGTGTCGCTTATGCTCGGTCACCTCCGGCATCGACGGGCGCATGCCGAGCTACGGCGCCGGTAGCGGCTTCGCCGAATGGTACGCCACTTTGGCCTGGGCCGACCCCCGACGGGTCGGTCCGGAAAGCTTCAGAAGGGGGATGCGGGAATGAACCGCGATCTGTTCCTCGCCATCCTGGCGCTGGATTCCTACAACCGAGGCTATGGTTCGGGCATCAAGCCCGAGAAGCTGACCGGAAGCGCGCTCGGCACGGCCACGATCAGGGCCGATTCCTCGATCCTCAGGGACGAGGCCGGCAACCGCGTCGATCAGGAGATCGGCTTCTACGCGCTTACCTACGACTGGAACGGCCACACCATCCTGTCGATGCGGGGTTCGGACACGTTCCTGGGAACGAACGGCGCGGTGATCGGCAGCGACGCCGACATCATCACCGGCTACGGCATGGGGGCCGGGCATCCGGACGGGCCCCAGGCGCTGATGGCGATCCGCTTCTACCGGGCCATCGCCGCCTCGCTCGGCCATTCGCTCACTCCGACCGACGCCAACATCACCATTACCGGCCATAGCCTCGGCGCGGGCCAGGCCGGCTTCCTGGCGGGGCTGTTCAACCGGCCGGGACTGGCGTTCGACCCGATGCCGTTCGGTGCTGCTCTCACCAACGCCTATCTGGACAGCGCGACCAACGAGGAGCTGAGGAACCTGATCTTCGGCGACGGTCCGATGTGGTCTCGCCAGACGGCGGACATCGACCAGCGGGCGGTGGCCTTCTCCCATAACGGAAATTTCGAGACCAATCGGCTCGACTGGTTCCGAACCAGCAACGATCTGGTCGCCGTCGCCCTTCGCAACGCAATCGCGAGCGGCATAGCGGTCCCCTTCACCGACCTTTACGGGCGCGGCTGGGACGTCGGCATCGACGTGGATTATCTCGACCTCCCAACCAACGTGCCCCTTACCGCGACTCCCCGCAACAAGGTCGGGCAGGGCCATGCCCTGAACCTGCTGATCATGCAGATGTTCAACGATCTGCACCCGGAATTCAGCTGGACCAACTCCGCCAAATATTTCGTTCCGTTTCTCTTCGACGAGGCGGTCGGCGAGGGGGCGAAGACAGCGCCCTTCGACAACAGCGCGTCTCCCGACCGCAGCGGCACGATGCGCGACGCGATCGCCTATTCCGCCATCGACGAAGGGGAAATGCCCTTCGGCAACACGGCGATATGGTCTTTGTCCAACGACGCGAACGACGTCCACCTGGCGCTTCACCAGGGCATCACGAATCCTCTTTTCAACCGGAAGCTCGACCTTTCGGACAAGCCCGAGCTGAACGAAAGCGGCGTAACGTTCCTCGGCATCACGGTTTTTCGCGACGAAGATTTCGACGCCAAAGGAGTCGACTTCGAGAATTTTACGGCTGCTCTCGCCCGTATCGCCGATCAATATGCCGGATTGCTCGCCATCCACGATGTCGAACAGGCGGCCGGCGGCAAGGTCGGCACCCCCAACGGCAACGTCGACGTCCGCAAGGGTGTTCTGGACTTTTCAAGCGACTGGAGCGTGCTGTCGCTGGACTCCTCCTCGATCCTGTGGGGAGACGTGCTTCGGACCGCGGCGGACCCGGAACGCCGGCTGGCCGGCACGGAGGCGGTGAAGCCGATCGAGTTCGAGGCGGTGCGCGAGGCCTTCTTCGCGCAGGCCGAGGACAGGGGCTTCTTCGCCAAGCTCAAGCAGCTGTTCGGCTACGGCGACTTCAGCGAGCGCGAGCTCCTCAAGCTCGCGAGCGATGTCTGGGGAGCCTCGACCCTCGACATCTTCGACCGCCTGCACATGAAGATCGCCACCGGCAGCAGCATCGTGACGCTCAGCGAGCGGAGCTACCGCGAACCTGTCGTCGAGGGCGACAAGGCCCATGTCGACGTCTATATCGGCGACGACGGCGACGAGACGATCGTCAACAAGACCACCGGTCACAATTTCATCATCACCGGAGGCGGTACGGACCGCGCCGACGGCGGCGAGGGCAATGACGTCCTGCTCAGCTCGGGCGGCAACGACGTCCTCGACGGAGGCGCCGGCAAGGACACGGTCGCCGCCCTGAACGGCGAGGGCGCGGTCACCCGCGGCGGCCTCGGCCGCGACCGGATCATCAACCGGACCAAGGAGGGCATCGTCTGGGGCGATGTCCAATATACCAGGAACCCGGACGGAAGCCTGAGCCGCGCCGAGGACAATGCCGACAATGCCGACGCTTTCGAATTCTTTCCCGACGTAACCATCATGGACGCCCAGAAGAGCGACCGCCTCTTCTTCAAGGGCTTCATGATGACTGGGGGAAGCCGCAACCCCGCCTATCTCGCAACTCTGGCGGCGATGCCGTTCGGCGTCGGGCCGATGAACTTCGCCGCCGGGATCAGCGAGGCGATCGCCGGCGCCGCGGAGCTCGCCGGAATCTATTTCGACAAGCTGATGCCGTGGATCACCTACCGCTACGACGGCGAGGACCTCTACATCGGCAACGTCTGGGACGGGATGATGAACTTCGCCACGGGCGAGGACGGCATCTTCAGCACCCTGCCGAAGGACGATCCCGAGACGCCCGAGGACGAATCGAAGAACCTCGAAGGCGTCATGGTCGTCAAGAACTTCGAGATGAAGGACAGCTTCTGGGGCCACGAGCAGATCGCCCTGGCCCGGGAAGGCTCGCTCGGCATGGCCTTCAAGAACGCCAACCCGCTCGGCATGGCGCTGGCACTGATCGCGCCGTTCCTGAGCGTGACCCTGATCGGAGCGTCGGTCACGGTGGCGCTGCAGGCGCTGCTCCTGTTCGACGAGGCGGTAGGCGTGATCGGCGCGCTGCGTCAGGCCGCCAAGGGCGCGGGCTGGGCGGACGATGCCGACCCGCTCGTGATCGACCTCGACGGGGACGGCATCGAGACGACCGACCTCAAGGGCTCGAAGGTCTGGTTCGACATCGACGGCGACATGTTCCGCGAGCGGACCGGCTGGATCGGCGGCGACGACGGGTTTCTGGTGCTCGACGAGAACCGCAACGGCATCGTCGACAATATCGGCGAGATGTTCGGCAACCGCTTCGAGGGCGGCTTCGCCGAGCTTGCCCGCTACGACGCGAATGCCGACGGCAAGATCACCGTCGCCGACATCATCTGGTCGGAGCTCAAGGTCTGGCAGGACAAGGACCAGGACGGCAAGACCGACACGGGCGAGCTGAGCGGCCTCGATGCGCTCGGGATCGTCTCGATCGACGTCACGAGCAAGGCGTTCAACCTCACCACCGTCGAAGGCGCCGACCTGCTTTCCTACGGTAAGGTGGGCTTCGCGTCCGGCCGCATCTCCGAAATCTTCGAGGCGGTCTTCGAGTCGAACGATTCCGACACCCGCTATGCCGGGGAAAGCGGCGCGCCGGCCTGGCGCGCGGGCGTGGGCCTCAACGCCAAGGGCTTCGGCAACGTCACCGACCTCGCCGTGGCGATGGCCAACGACATCGCGCTGGGCGAGCTGGCCGCCGAGCGCGCCGCCGCCATGACGACCGCGAACCTCAAGGCTCTGGTGGGGCTGGCCGGCGACGTGCTCGGCGAATGGGGCTCGACGCTCGAGCTGACCCGCGAGCTCACTCCGGTGCGGCTGGGGACGGACTCGGCGGGCAAGACGGTGCTGCTCGACCGCGCCGTCTACAAAGAGGATGGGACCGGCGGGTTCTGGACGCTCGATTCCGGCGCCTCGGTGCTCGACCCCCAGGGTCAGATCATCGGCCGGCCGACGCTCGAGCAGGTTCTGGCGCAAGGCTCGGGATGGAAGCTGGAGCAGGCCTGGTCGCCCACCTCGCGCGGCACGGCAGTGAAGTTCCGCGACGAAGCCCCCTATCTCACACGTATCGAAAACGGTCGCGCCGTCATCGTCGACCACGGCGTCAAGCAGGCCGACGGCAGCTGGCGGCTGGCTTCGGGAACGGCGGTCCGCGACTCGAACGGCAATGTCATCGCCGCCGCGACCCGGAACGACATCCTGGCGCAGGCGCATCCGGCCGGGACGGAGTGGCGGGTCGAGGAAATCGGCCACAATCCCCTGGCGAACGTGCCGGTAGCCGAGATCGGCGTCCGGTTCACCGACGGAAAGGTGGTCGACTATACGGTCGAGGTCACCGACGTCGACGGCAAGTTCTACGTCTGGGCGCGCAATCTCGATCGCGCCCTCGAGCTCCAGTTCAAGACCGGCGATCCCCGCGACTACAATCTGCGCAACTTCGAGGTCGACTTCGACCATCTCGACGAGGTCGGCTCGACCGACGACAGCCAGTATCGCGTCGAGCTGCTGACCCCCGCCCAGTTCAACTTCGCGACCAGCCTCGCCGGCATCGACTTTCGCCCGCAAATGCTGTCGGCCAAGATCGACAACGCCACGGGCAAGATCGCCTACTCGATCAACGAAGAAGGCCGGATCAGCCTGGCGGCGGATCATTACGCCTCGCCGATCAAGGCGATGATCGGCCTGCTCGGTCCGGCCATGGACCAATATATCACCGTCAGCCGCCGTTTCGCGGTGCGCATGGCGATGCAGGGCGGGCTCAAGACCTTCATGCGCGATCTCGTCTACGACGCGGTCGCCGACAAATACCGCCCGACCTCGAACCGCCAGCTGACGCCCCTGTTCGAAGCGATCTTCGAGAAGGCGCCGACGACGAATGTCAACGACGCCGCTTACGATTATCTCGTCGGCTGGAACGAGGTCCTCTGGCAGATCTATCCCGACTACGCGCCCGCCGCCGCGGGCAATTTGTGGGGAAGCACGGTCGGTATCGACCAGGCCTTCATCTTCCAGTCGCTTCTCCCCGCCTTCGAAAAGGGCACGATTCCGCTCGACATCCGGGCCGTCGCGAACGCGCTGTCGATCGACGAAAAGCGGATCGTCACCCACTCGGAGACGGCGACGATCGTCGACGGGACGACGGGCACCGACTTCTTCTACATGTCGAAGGGGAACCAGACCTTCCGAGGCGGCATGGGCTCGGACTATTATTTCGTCGGGAAGGATACCGGCGAAGACTATATCTACGACCGTGACGTCGGCGATAATGACGAGCTCCGCTTCACCGCCCTTCGCGCCGACCAGGTCAAGGCGGTCCGCGACGGCCAGGACCTGATCCTGGAGATCAAGGGCACGACCAACTTCATCCGGATCACGGACCAGTTCCTCGGCGAGCTCAACGAGTTCACGTCGATCGGCAAGCAGTTCGAGACCGGGGTCAACACCATCGTCTTCTCGGACGGAGTGATCTGGGACCGGACCCGCCTCGCCATGGAGGTGGTCGACAAGGCGCGGCTCGCCGGCAATTACAACGACACGCTGATCGGCTCAGGCTCCGCCGACGTCCTGTGGGGGGGCAAGGGCAACGATTCGATGAGTGGGGGCGTCGGCGGCGACCTCTACATCTTCGCCCGAGGCGATGGCTCCGACGTCATCGACGAACGCGGCGGTTTCTCCTTCGGCCCGGTCAAGGCCGGTCTCGATTTCCTGCAGTTCCGCGGCGGCATCACCGCCGACCACCTCAAGCTGATCCGCGACGGCAACAGCCCGAACCTCAAGATCATCATCCTCGACGAGCAGGGCAACGAGACCTCGGACCGTCTCGAGCTGATCGGGCAGCTGGGCGGGATCACCCTCGGGCTCGGCCTCTTCAGCGAGCTCATGGGAAGCAGCGACGGGCTGGACTATGTCTCTCCGAGCCTGATCGAGCGCTTCATCTTCGACGACGGCAGCTCGCTCGAGTTCACCGACATCGTCGAGCGAGTCCTCGAGAATGCGAAGACGGTCAACAACGACCGTATCTACGGCATGCTCAACGCCAACACGCTCGACGGCGGCAAGGGCAACGACTTCCTCACCGGCCTGCAGGGCAACGACACCTATGTGTTCGGCCGCGGCTACGGCCGCGACGAGATCGAGGATGCCGACACCAGCTTCAAGGCCTTCTCCGGGCCTCAGCACGACACTCTCAAATTCGTCGGCGACATCTTGTGGTCGGACATCGAATTCATTCGGAGCGGCTCGACCGACAAGCTGACGCTGCGCATCAAGGGCACGACCACCGACGAGGTCATCCTCGCCGATTTCCTGAAGGAGCTGCCCTTCATCGGCTATGTCAACCTGCTCGAGGACATCGTCTTCGGCGACGGCAGCAGCTGGTCCTACCTGAAGCTGCTCCAGCATTATGTGAACATCGCCAAGACCGCCGGAGCCGACACCATCTACGGCTGGGAAGGGATCAACGATTCCCTCGACGGCGGGGCGGGCACCGACCGGCTCGTCGGCATGACCGGCAACGATGCCTATATCTACGACCGCGGCTACGGCCGCGACACCATCCTCGACAGCGACGGCTCCGACAGGATCCTGTTCAGCAACATCCTCAAGGGCGACATCGAATTCACTCGGACGGCGCTCGACCTGATCCTCACCGTCAAGGGCACCGACGGCCTCGACCAGATCATCCTCGAGAACCAGTATGTCCGCGACGGCGCCCAGCATTTCGCGGTCGAATATTTCGAGTTCGCCGACGGCACCCTGGTCTTCTCCGACTTCAACCCGGAAGACATCGACCTGATCGGCACGGACGAAGCCGAAACCATCACCGGCTCCAATTTCGGCGAGCTGATCGACGGTCGCGGCGGCGACGACCGGCTCATCGGCGGCGATGGCGGCGACACCTACAAGTTCGACGTCGGTTACGGCCACGACGTCATCGAGGACCGGCAGATCCGGGCGGCGTGGAACGACCGCAAAGGGGTCAAGGTCCCCGTCAAGGACGTCGTCGAATTCGGCGACGATTTCCGCTACAAGACCGACAGGAACGTCGAGTTCCTCAAGTCCGGCGACGACCTGATCATCTACGTGGTCGGGCGCGAGGATCACACCCTCACGATCAAGAACCAGTTCCGCAGCCTGGAAGACGGCGTCGAGATCTTCAAGTTCAAGGACGGCAGCGTCCTCGACATCGGCGATGTCGAAAGGGAGGCCAAGGTCGCGGGCGGCAATTTCGCCGACAACATCATCAGGGTCAGCGAGCTCCTGATCAACGAGCCCAACACGCTCGACGGCCGCCAGGGCAATGACGATCTCTACGGCGGCAACGCCGGCGACACCTACGCCTTCACCACCGGCTACGGCTTCGACAAGATCTACGAGCGCGCCGATCGCGCCAACGCAATCGACAGGATCGTCTTCGGCGCCTCGGTGCTGAGGGAGTCGCTGATCATCCGCCGCAATGGCGACGATCTCCTCATCGACCTCGGCAATAGCATCGACGTGGTGACGATCATCGGCGGCCTGGCCGGCACCCGTGTCGAGGAATTCCACTTCGCCGACGGCCTTCCGCCGATGACCCTCGAGCAGGTCCTCGACCGCCTGCTCACCGGCACCGCCACCGACGATAATCTGGTCGGCTTCGACAACCGCAACGACACGCTCTGGGGAGGCGCGGGATCGGACTCGCTCGCCGGCGGCCAAGGCAACGACGTCTACCGGTTCGGCTTCGGCGACGGCAGCGACAGCATCAGCGACACCGGCGGAGCGCTCGACCGGATCGAGTTCGGGCCGCTGGTGACCCAGGACCAGGTCCGCTTCCGCAACGTCGACGGCGACCTGCTGATCACTCTGAGCTCGGAGGACGACCGGCTCGTCATCCTCGGCGGCTACAGCCAGAAGCCGGTCGAGACGTTCCGCTTCGCCGACGGCACCTCGCTGGGAATGGCCGAGGTGCGCGCCCTCATCCGCGCCGGCCAGCCGAACGGCGGCCAGGATTTGGTCGACCTGCGCGAGCTCGACGCCGAGTCCGTTTTCGAGCCCGGCCCGGGCAACGACCGGCTGCTGATGGCGAACGGCGGCCGTCTCATCATCCGCTCCGGCGACGGGATCGACCGGGTCGAAATGCCGGGAGGCGTGACCAGCGCGACCGTCGAGTTCACCGACCATCTGTCCAGCGACGCCGTCGTCCGACTCGCCGCGCTGGACAGCAACGACCTGATCATCGACTTCCCGGCGACCGGGGACCGCGTGATCATCGCCGCCGCGCTCGCCGGCGGCGCGGTCCCGACCATCGTCTTCGGGGACGGCGAGACCTGGAACGGCGCGGCGCTGATCCAGCGGTCCGTGGCCGATCAGTCGAGCGGCGGCAACGACTTCATCCGCGGCAGCTCCGGGGCGGACGTGATCGAAGCCGGGGAGGGCGACGACCGGATCGTCGGCAATGCCGGCAACGACAGCTATCGCTTCACGATCGGCGATGGCCGCGACGTCATCGACGACAGCTCCGGGCTCGATACGCTCTTCATCGCCGGCTACCGGCCCGACGAAATGCGGGTCTCGCGCTCGGCGCCCGGCCGCAACGAGCTCGTCCTCAGCTTCGGCGACGGCTCCGACGAGATCCTGCTTCGCTACGATTCGACCCTGAACGGAGTCGACACGGTCGAGTTCGGGGACCGCACCAAGTTCAGCCGGGACGAGCTGTTCGCGCTGATCGCCGCGACGGGCAGCGACGGCGACGACCGGCTGGTCGGGACGAGCGGCAGCGAGACCTACACGGGCGGCCGCGGCAACGACGTCATGGTCGACGGCCACGGCAACGACGTCTACCGCTTCAACCGGGGCGACGGCCAGGACCGGATCGAGGGCAACGGTTCCGCCGACGGCAACGGAATCATCGAATTCGGCGCCGGAATCGAGCTCGAGCATATCACCGCCAAGCGCGACTCCGCCGGCAACATCGTCATCCTCGTCGGAGCCGACGGCGACAGCATCACGCTCGTCGACCTGCCCGGCGACGTCGACCCGGTCGTGTCGACCCTGCGCTTCGCCGACAAGAGGACCCTGTCCTTCGCCAGCCTCGCCCTGGGCATCGCTCCGACCGACGGGGACGACCACATCGCCCTGACGACCGCCGGCGGCGCCGACCTCTATGGCGGCCTCGGCAACGACTGGATCGAATCCGGCCGGGGCAACGACATCCTGACCGGCGGCAAGGGCAACGACCTGCTCGAAGGGCAGAGCGGCGCCGACACCTATTATTTCGAACGCGGCCACGGCCAGGACACGATCGTCGACTTCGACGATTCGAGCTCGACCAGGATCGATCGGATCCGCTTCGCCCCGGGTATCGCGTCGAGCCAGATCCGGATCCTCAGCGCCGGTCCGGCCGACCTGGTGATCGGAATCGAGGGGACCGACGACCGGCTGACGATCCGCAACATGTTCGCCGCGGGCACGTCGGGCACCGACCATGGCATCGAAGAATTCGCCTTCGCCGGCGAGCCGTCATGGGATCTCGCCAGGATCTATGCCGAAATGGGCGTCGGCACCGACCGCGACGACCGCATCGTCTTCCCGGCCACGACCGAGATTTCGGTGGCGCTCACCGGCGGCAAGGGCGACGACGTCCTCGCCGGCGGCTTCGGCGACAACAGCTATATCTTCCGCCGCGGCGACGGCCGCGACACGATCCTCGAGACCAACAGCGGCGCTTCGACCGACACCTTGGTCCTCATGGGGATCGCGGAGCGCGACGTGGTGATCGTCCGCGAGGGCAACGATTTCGTCCTTCGGCTTCGCGACAGCGACGATCGAGTCACCCTGGCCAGCCAGGGGGTCGGCACCTGGACCCCGATCGAGGAGATCGTCTTCGAGGGCGGGATCCGCTGGAATTCGGCGCGGATCGCGGCTGAAGCGATCACCGTGGAAGCCGCCGAACGGCTGTTCAACCCGGCTTCGACCGCCAATCCCTTCGGCGGCAGCCTGTTCGACGGTGCGCCGGGCGGCTCGGGCGGCGGCAATACGGGCGAGGACGAGGGCGACGGCGAGGGTGGCGGCGACGGCGGCACGGGCGGCGCGAGCGACGCCGACGATTTCCTCCAGGGGACGGAGGGCAACGACCGCCTGCTCGGCCTGGGCGGCCGGGACGAGGTCCATGGCGGCGAAGGCAATGACGAGATTCTCGGCGGAAGCGGGGACGATGAGCTCTACGGCAACGGCGGCGACGACATAGTCCTGGGAGAGACGGGTCACGACAATATCGAGGGCGGCGCCGGCAACGACCGGCTCGAGGGCGGCACCGGCGACGACTACGTCTGGGCCGACGTCGGCAACGACACGATCAAGGGCGGGCTCGGCGAAGACTCCCTTTACGGTTACGAGGGCGACGATCATCTGATCGGCGATTCCGAGGAAGATCTCGCGGCGCGGCCGTCGCTCGATCCGGACGGTGCTCTCGCCGCCTATTTCGGCCCCCTCGACAAGGCCCTGGTCAGCGGCCTCGGCGGTCCCGCCGGCTTCGGCGAGGCGGCGGGCGAGCGCGGCGACTACGGCTATTTCAGCATTGCCGTGCCGGCCAACTTCAACGGCGGGACCATCGTCGCGGAGGGTGCGAGCACGACTCAGATCGAGATCGACCTCGACGGCGAAGTCACGATCGGCAACGTCAGCCTGAGCATCTCGGACTTTGACGTCGATACCGGGGCCGGCGAGGTGGATCCCAGCCCGGGCGGCACGTCGCAGGGCACGAACCAAGTCTGGTACCATTTCGACGAGACCACCAACACCATCACCATCACCTGGGACGATGTCGGCCAGTGGCCGGAGGGAACCACCCCCAACGCCTTCCAGATGCAGGTCCGGATCCTCGCCGACAACCAGCTCGACGTCGTCTTCCGCTACGAATCGCTCGAATTGTCGGAAGGTTATGACGGACCGGGAGCAAGGCTCTACGGCAACAATTACAGCCGGTGGCACCTGCCGCTCCCCTCGGACGGGGATAGCGCCCTCGACTCGACTCCGGGCAACATCGGAATACCGGGCGTCTGGGCCTTCCAGATCCGGGACTCGCAGCTTCTCGGCCTCGCCGAGGGCGATACCGACCTCGAGGACGATTATCTTTATGGCGATGCCGGCAATGACCTCATCGAAGGCGGCATCGGCGCCGATTCGCTTTACGGCGGCACGGGCAACGACCGGGCGCTGGGCGGATCCGGCGCGGACTATCTGACCGGCGAGGCGGGCGACGACATCCTCGAGGGCGGCATCGGCCGCGACTATGCGCGAGGCGGCGACGGCAGCGACACGGTGCTCGGTGGCGTGGACGGCGACTGGCTGTACGGCGATCGCGACAACGATCGCCTCGAAGGCGAGGCGGGCGACGATTTCCTCGACGGCAACGAGGGCGACGACACCCTGATCGGCGGCGACGGCAAGGACGAGCTCGACGACAGCGGCGGCGGCAACGATCTCCTTCAGGGCGATGCCGGCGACGACAGCCTTTACGGGCAGACTGGCAACGACAGGCTCGAAGGCGGTGCGGGCAGTGACGACCTGGAAGGCGGGGAAGGCGACGACACCCTGATCGGTGGCGACGGCATTGACGGCCTCTACGGCGGCGACGGCGCCGATCTGCTGCAGGCCGGCGCCGGCACGGACGACCTCTCGGGCGACGGCGGCAACGACATTCTCGAGGGCGGAGAAGGCGACGACTGGCTTTGGGATTGGGGCGGCATCAACGTCCTTTACGGCGGCGAGGGCGACGACACGGTCGAGTTCTGGAACAGCGAGACCGACAACACCGTCTTCCTGGGCGAAGGCCGCGACCTCATCTATCAGTGGAAGCCCTCGGCGTTCATCACGGAATACCAGGCCGTCACGAAGATAATGGACTTCGTCGTCGGTGCGGACGGGGACGTCATCGAATTCGTCGACGAATATAACGGCAGCGGCCCCGATCTGACCCAGCCGGTTCCCTACCAGATCTACCTGAAGCAGGAGGGCGCCGACACCGTCTTCTTCTACGCCGCGTTCGCGGAGGCCGGGGTCCAGCCTCTCGAGATCCTTCGACTGGTCGGAGTCGATTCCGCCCAGCTGACGGAAGACAATTTCATCAATCTTCCGACCTGGAACGACCGCGGCGCGACCGCGCCCGCGGCTCCGTGGACGGCCGCCGGCGACACGCTCACCGGCTCTTGGCTGGACGAGCGCATCCTCGGCGAGGGCGGCGACGACATCCTCGACGGCGGCCAGGGCGGAACGGACGTGCTGATCGGCGGGGCCGGCGCCGACGTCCTTCGAAGCATCGACCGGAATTACGGCTCCACCCTCATGACGGGCGGCGCGGGACGCGACCGCTTCGAATTCTCGACCTCTTATTCGACCACGGTGAGCACCAACGTGATCACCGACTTCGCCGGCGGCACCACCGGCGACATCCTCGCCATCACGCTCGGTTCGATGACCCGGATCATCACCGTGCAGGTGGGCGCCGACACGGAAGTCTACCTCGCCAATGCGAGCACCCTCGACCTCTCCCAGGGGGTGAAGGCCTTCACCCTGGTGGGCGTCAACATGGCGACGCTGGTTCGGGCCAATTTCAACGGAATGGCCTTCCAGGCGGAGTTCGCGGTGACCCTGACCGGCGGCGCCGGCAACGACACCTGGATCGGCGGCTTCGGCAACGACACGATCAGGGGCATGGGCGGGGACGATTACCTGCACGGCAACCCCGGCGACGACCAGGTCTATGGCGGCGACGGCAACGACACCGTGATCGGCCAATATGGCAACGACACCCTCTATGGCGACGCCGGCAACGACTTCATCCAGGGGAATTACGGCGACGACCGGATGGACGGCGGCGCCGGCGACGATCTGCTCGACGGCTTCTATGGCGAGAATGTCCTGACGGGAGGGAGCGGCCGCGACACTTTCTACATCGGCGACGCGTACGCGGCCAACGGCATCTCGCGCATCACCGACTTCCAGGGCGGCCCCGGCGGCGACAAGCTCCGTTTCGGCTGGTCGGGGGACCTCTATTATCAGGCCGGCTACACCGTCCTTGTCTCCCAGGCCGGGGCGAACACGCTCGTCCATTCTTCCTACAATTACAACGGGACCGACCGTCCGGTCGCTCTGGTGCTCGAGAATTTCAACGCGAGCTCGCTAACCTCCGACAATTTCCAGCTGGGCACGGGCAGCACCCCGATCGCGGTCGTCCGCCTGGACGCCCAGACGCTCAGCGGCACTCCGGGCTACGACACGCTGCACGGAAGCCTTGCCGACGACAATATCGAGGGCGGATATGGCGCCGATGTCCTCAAGGGATATGACGGCGACGACCGGCTGATCGGCGATTCCGGAATCCCGCAAACCGAATATCCGGGCTTCGGAACCTATTTCGCCGGAGTGACCCGCAACCTGGTCAATACGCTGGGAGGCACGCTCGGGTTCGGGGAGGCCGCGCTGCCGCGGGCGGACGCTCATGTCGCCGCCATCAACCTCCCGGCCGGCTTCAACGGCGGCAGCCTCGTCGTCGATGGGACGGCCGTTTCGTCGATCCAGATCGACAATGACGGGCGGGTATACATCGGCTCGATGCAGCTCGCGATCTGGCCGCAGGACGTCGACACCCAGGGGGGCTTCCTGAACGCCGCAAGCGCCGGCGGCAATTCCGCCGGGTCGAACCAGGTCTGGTACGATTTCGATGCGGCCACCAAAACCATCACCATCACCTGGGACGACGTCGGCGAACATTGGGACAGGACGACGCCCAACGCCTTCCAGGTTCAGGTGAAGGTGCTCGGCAACGACCAGTTCGACGTCATCTACCGCTACGAGCAGCTGACCTGGAACGCTTATTGGTGGAGCACGCCCTTCATCGAGACCGCGAAAGCGGGAAGGTCCTATCTGCCCGAGCCCCCGGAGGGTCTGCAGGCTCTCGACACCCTGGCCGGAAACTCCGGCCAGCCGGGCGTGTTCGTCGCGCATGTGCGCGGAAGCTCCATCATCAACGGCGACGGCTACGACAACGACTGGCTTATCGGCGGCCAGGGCGACGACGTCCTCGAGGGCGGGCTGGGTGTGGACCGGCTCGAAGGCGGCGAGGGTGACGACGCCATGGACGGCGGCGTCGGCGACGATCAGCTCTATGGCGGCTGGGGCGCCGATACGATCGCCGGCGGGGCCGGCAACGACACGATCGACAGCGGGTCGGGCAACGACTTCGTCTCGGGCGGAGACGGCGACGACACCCTCAACGACTCGGGCGGAGCCGATCGCATCGACGGCGGCGCCGGCGACGACCACATCCATTCGCAGGCCGGTGCCGACATACTGACCGGCGGAAGCGGCCGCGACACCTTCTACGACCAGGACTACGGCCGCTGGGACTATGCCACGATAACCGACTTCCAGGCCGGTGCGGGCGGCGACAATCTCTATATCTCCTGGTCCGTCCGGATCAACGACAGCGGACGAGATGCAGTGGTGGTTCGGCAGGAGGGCGCGGACGTCCTGGTCCAGGGACGCGGCTCTTCGCAAGGCGCCCCTCCGGAGACTCGTTTCCGCCTGCAGAACGTCGACATCAACTCGCTCGTCGCCGCCAATTTCGACGGCTTGGCGATCATCCGCCTCGACGACCAGATCGTGGCCGGCACGGATTCGGCGGATGAGCTTTACGGCAGCTGGGGTAACGATACGATCGACGGCGGTGCCGGCGCCGACATGCTCTACGGGTCGGAGGGCAACGATCATCTGAAGGGCAATTCCGCCGATCCGGCCGAATACCAGAACCCGCTCATCCCCTATTTCGGATTGATCGGAAGCAGTCTCGTCACCGGCCTCGGCGGTGTGCGCGGCTTCGGCGAGAATCTGCCTCTGGATCGCGGCGACACGGTCAACCAGACGGTCGCGATCCCAGGCGGCGCCAACGCCTTCAACGGCGGCTCGGTCACGGTGGACGGAACGGCGGCCACGACCGTCACCATATTCAACGACGGCTTGCTCCAGATCGGCTCGATGAAGCTCGGGATCTGGCCGCAGGACGTCGACACCCGCAACGGCTCGATGACCGTGAGCACGGGCGGCAACTCGACCGGAAGCAACCAGGTCTGGTACGATTTCGACGCAACGACGAAGACCCTCACCGTCACCTGGGACGATGTCGGGGTCTATAGTCACGGCGGAACCCCGAACGCGTTCCAGATCCAGGTGAAGGTCCTCGACCAGGGCAATTTCGATGTAATCTATCGGTACGAAAACCTGAACTGGCACGACTTCAGGACGTACGGCGGATATCCCTGGATCGAGGTATTTCCCTACGTCGAGGTCGGCGCCGGGAATCGGCTCCGGCTGCCCGTCCCGCCGGGCGACAACCTTGCCGCATTCGATTCGACGGTCGGCAATCTCGGGCTTCCCGGCGTCTGGGCTTTCCAGGTGCGCGGCACCGCGATCGACGCGGGCCCGCTCGGCGAGGTCGACACGCTCGACGGCGGCGCCGGCGACGACATCCTCGAAGGCGGTCTCGGGAACGACGTCCTCGTCGACGGCGAGGGCGCCGACACTCTGATCGGCGGCGCCGGCGACGACCAGATCGACGGTATCGGAAGCGACGACCAGGTCGACACGCTTACCGGCGGCCAAGGCCGGGACGAGTTCCGGTTCCTCGACGTGGCGATGCTGGAATCGGCCGGGGCGGAAGACGTGATCACCGACTTCCAGGCCGGTGACGGCGGCGACCGCATCTTCGTCGGCAGCAGGTTCGGAGTCGAAGAGGGTCGTCCCAATCCGTTCGAGACCGGCCAGCTCATCGTGAAGAGGTCCGGCGCCGACACGATCATCCAGTTCGTGGCGATCGAAGGCGGACCGAAGCGCTCGGTCCTTCGTCTCAGCAATGTCGATCCGGTCACCCTGACGCCGTACAATTTCGGCGGCCTCACGTTCGTGGCGGTGGTTGCCGTCGAGATCGACGACGACGATCAGAGCCACGTCCTGACCGGCAGCCATGACAGCGACCGGATCTTCGGCAATGGCGGCGCGGACGTCATCACCGGTTTCGGCGCCAACGACAGCCTCGCCGGCGGCGCCGATGCCGACACGATCCGGGGCGACGAGGGCGACGACTGGATCGCCGGCCAGGAGGGCCACGACAACCTTTCGGGCGGCGACGGCAACGACACCATCTCGGGCGGTTCGGGCAACGATATCATCCATGGGGGCAATGCCGGCGCCCCGGGCAGCGGCACCGACGTCTTCTCCGGAGGCACCGGGGACGACAGGATCTACGGCGGCACCGGCGGCGATGTCTATCATTTCGCCAAAGGCGACGGCCGCGACGTGATCGTCGATGCCGGGGGCCAGGATCGCCTGGTCCTGGGCGAAGGAATCGCGAAGGCCGACGTCAAGATCGTCCAGGCCGACGGCCAGATCGAGCTTCGGATGGCCGACGGCTCGCGCATCCGCCTGGGCGGCGATGGCGAGTCGTCCGTCGGCGCGATCGAGCGGGTCGAGTTCCACGGCGGAGGCTTCTGGACCTGGCAGGAGCTCGTCAACGAGGCGGCTCGCGGCGATGCGCGCGACGACGTTCTCGATGTCGTCCTGCCGGCCGATTCGGCGGGGCAGAACCTCATCGTCAACGGCAGCTTCGAAGCCTATAGCGGCCAGGTCTGGAACCAGGGCTGGGGGCTCCAGGCCTACACCCTCCCGGGCTGGACCGAGCGCAACGGCAATTATTACGAGCTGGTGTTCAGCGGCCATGCCGGAATCCCGGCGACCGACGGCGGCCTGTGGCTGGACCTCGACAGCTCCTGGTACAATATGGACGTGTCGCAGACCATCGCCGGCCTGAGCGCCGGCCAGCAGCTGCTCCTCCAGTTCGACCACGCCAACCGCACCGGCGCCGCCTCCGGGTCGTTCGAAGTGCTGTGGAACGACCAGGTCGTCGCGACGATCGCCGAAACCGGCATCGTAATGACGGAGAAGTCCTATCTCGTGACCGCGATCGGCGGAGCGAACGTGCTCCGCTTCCGTGGCCTGGGCAGCGCCGATGCGGAGGGCGCGGCGCTCGACAACGTCCGCCTGCGGACGGTCGCGCCTTCGTCGGCCTACGAGCCGGCGACCCTCTCCGGCGGCGGCGGCAACGATATCCTGACCGGCTCTTATCGCGACGACATCCTGATCGGCGGCACCGGCGACGACCGGCTCGCCGGCGGCCTCGGCGACGACCGCTACGTCTTCAACCGCGGCGACGGGCAGGATTCGATCGTCGATGGCCAGGGCGTCAACAAATTGGTGTTCGGCGCCGACATCGCCCCCGGCCAGGTCCGGCTGGTCCGTGGCGGCTCGACCGTCGCCCTCGAGATCATCGGCACCGGCGACCGCATCGACCTGGGATCGAACGCCTCCCTTTCGATGGGGATCAGGGAAGTCCATTTCGCCGACACCACCGTCTGGAACGTCCAGAAGCTGATCGAGATGGCGCTCGTCTCGACTGTCGGCGACGATGTCATCTTCGGCACTGACGGCGCCGACATCCTGACGGGTGGAAACGGCGACGATGTTCTTCGCGGCCAGCTCGGCGGCGACATTCTGTCCGGCAATTCCGGGTCCGACCGGGTCGAGGGCGGCGCCGGGTCCGACGTCTACCGGTTCGCGCGCGGCGACGGCCAGGACGTCGTGCTCGACAGCGAGGGGACGGCCGACTCGATCGAGTTCGGCGACCTCATCCTGCCGACCGACATCCTCGTCTCGCAGAGCCGCGACGGAAGCAACCTCATCCTGAAGGTCAAGGGGACGGAGCAGCGGATCACGATCGAGAACGCCCTGACGACGGGCCGGATCGAGAGCGTCCGCTTCGCCAACGGCACCAGCTGGTCCCAGGCCGACCTGCTCGACCGCCTCGCCACCGGCCTCGACGACGTCATCACCGGCGACGGCGATGCCAATATCCTGCGCGGCGGCTTCGGCGCCGACGTCCTGGCGGGCGGCGCCGGCGACGACATCTATCGTTACGCCCGGGGCGACGGCCGCGACGTCATCCGCGACGGGTCCGTCACCTCGAACGACCGCATCGAGATCAGCGGCTACAGCCGAGGCGATGTCCGCTTCGTCAGCCGGGCAACGGGCAGCAACGACGTCCTCATCCGCTTCGCCGACTCGGGAGACGAGATCCTCGTCGTCGATGCGCTGGCGCCGAATGCCGGCGTCGACACCATCTTCCTGTCCGCGGACGGGTCCAGCTTCACGCTCGACGAGGTGCGCGCGCTGCTCGTCGCCGGCGAGCCGACCGGCGGCGACGACGTCCTCATCGGAACCGCCGGCAACGACGTCCTCCTCGGCGGGCTCGGCAACGACCTGATCAGCGGCGAGGCCGGCAACGACGTCTATCTGTACCGGAAAGGCGACGGCGACGACCGCGTCGACGCCTTCGGCTCGGGCCAGGACGTGGTGCGCTTGGTCGATTATACGTCGGCCGATGTCGTCCACGCGGTCCGCTCGGGCCCCGACGGCGAGGATCTCGTCCTTTATTTCAAGACGGAGGGCGACCGCCTTGTGCTTCGCGACGCTCTCGGCGGCGCCAATGGCACCTCGAACAGCCTTGCCATCGAGTTCAAGGGCGGCGAGCTTTGGGACCGGGCGGCGATGCGCGCCCGAGCGGTCGCCGACGCCGACGGGACCGGCAACGACAATGTCTACGGCTTCGACGGCGCCGACCTGTTCGCCGCCAGGGCCGGCGACGATTTCCTGTCGGGCGCCGCCGGATCCGATTCCTACGATTTCGCCCGGGGCAGCGGCAACGACACCATCCATGATTCCTCGACGGCGAACGGCGCCACCGACAGCGTCCAGTTCCTCAACTTCCTGTCCACCGAAGCGTCGGTCGAGCGGCTGTTCCGGGGCAGCGAGACGGTCGTCATCCGCTTCGGTAGCTCGGCGGCGGACAGCCTCACCGTGGTCGACGCGCTGGCGCTCGATCGCCGCGGGATCGAGACCTACACCTTCGCCGACGGCGTGCTCTGGACCAAGGAAAAGCTTCGCGAGGTCCTCGACAACAACGCCCCGGTCGCCGCCGACGACGGCTATTATTCGGTCGTCACCGGCAAGCCGCTCACGCTCCGGGCATCCGACCTGCTTCGCAACGATCTCGACGCCGACGGCGACACGATCCGGATCGTCGCCGTCGACGGCGGCGAGCATGGCGTTGCGACCCTCGCGGCCAACGGCGACGTCACCTTCACGGCGACCTCGGGCTATCACGGCCCGGCGAGCGTCACCTACACGATCTCCGACGGCCGCCACGGCTTCGCGGAAGCGAAGATCGACGTTCGGGTGCGTCCGGTCGCGACCGCGTTGGAGGATCGCGGCTTCACCGTCAGCGAGGACGGGTTCCTGAACATCCGGGTCGAGCGGCTGCTGTCCAACGATGCCGACGGCGACCGGATGATCGTCGGCCAGGTGTTCGGAGCGGTGGGCGGCACCGTCGGGCTGTCGAGCAACGGCGACATCGGCTTCACTCCGAACGCGAACTTCACCGGCCTTGCCGAATTCACCTATGTCGCCAACACGCCCGAAGGCGGCCGCGCCGAAGCCAAGGTGTATATCGACGTCACCGCTGTGAACGACGCTCCGGTCGCCCGCACGGACAACGGCGTCACGACCACCGAAGGCGCGGCGTTCGACATCGATCCGCGCTCGCTGCTGAGCAACGACAGCGACGTCGACGGGGACGTGCTGAGGATCGATTCGGTCATTCCCAATCAGGATCTGAGCGTCTCGATCGCTCCCGACGGGACGATCCGGGTCGTCCCGCGCGCCTATTTCTGGGGCTCGACCTCGTTCGACTATGTGGTCGCGGACCCGTCGGGAGCGAAGTCGACGGCTCGGGTGAACGTCTATGTTACCCCGGTCAACGATCCGCCCGAAGCCTATGACGACCGGATCACCGTCGCCGCCGACGGCGGGCCGATCCGCGAGGACAATCCGATCGTCATCGGGGTCGATGTCCTGCTCGGCAACGACATCGAGCGCGACGGCGAGGCGATGACCGTCATCGACGTCGGAAGCACCCATGGCGGCCGCGCTTGGCTCCTCAACAACGGGACGGTGGAATTCGACCCCTTCGCCAATTTCAACGGCGATGCCTGGTTCGACTACAGGATCACGGACGGCCATGGCGGCTTCAGCTGGGCGCGCGCGACCATCGCCTACGTGCCGGTGAACGACCGTCCGGTCGCCCGCAACGACCATTATGCCGACGCGGATTTCTACTTCCTGAGGGGGGAGGAAGATAAGCCGATCGAGATCAAGATCTCCGAGCTGCTGAAGAACGATTACGACGTCGAAGGCTTCGCGGTGAAGTTCGAGAGCTTCTCCAATGCGATCTGGGGCGACGTCAAGGTCAAGCTCACCGACCACGGCACCCTTATCTTCACCCCGGACAAGGACTTCTGGGGGACGGCCAGCTTCGACTATCTGATTTCCGATCCCGAGGGCGAGGTCTCCGACGCCCACGTCACCTTGTATTTCGACAATATCGACGACGGCCCGCCGGTCGCGGTCGACGACGAGGTGCTGGTCTCCGAGGACGTTCAAAGGACCATCCTGCTCGAGACGCTGCTCGGCAACGATACCGATATCGACCGCGACAAACCGAAATTCGTCAGCTTCGAGGCGATGCGCGGCCTCAACGGAACGCTGGAATACGACAGGAACGGCAACATCCTGTTCACGCCGTTCAAGGACGCCCGCACGTCCACGGGCTTCCGCTACACCATCACCACCGACAAGAATGACGGCTTCTCGACGGGCGAGGTCGACATCGTCATCATTCCGTCGAACGACGATCCGACGGCGGTCGACGACGAGGGCTTCGTGACTCCGCTCGGGATCCCGCTCGTCATCCGGGTGTCGGACCTGGTGTTCAACGATTTCGACATCGAGCAGGCCGACACGGACGGCGACGGCACCGTCGATCAGGCTCTGAACGATCCCGACCGCGCCCGTCCGACCTTCGTCGGCATCGACGCGATCCTCGATCCGGACCAGCTCGCACTCGGCAACCATGTCAGCGTCGGCGAATTCGAGCTTGTCCAGTTCCGCGGCCAGACTTTCATGGTCGCCCGCTTCCCCGAAGGCTTCAGCGGCAACGTCGTCATCCAGTACCGGATCGCCGATTCCGAAGGGCGGCAGGATATCGGCTTTGCGAACGCTTCCATTGCCGATTTCTACAATAATACGCTGCGGGGCTCGCAATTCGTCGACTATATTGTCGGCGGTGCCGGCGCGGACACGATCCGCGGCTTCCAGAGCGACGATTTCATCCTGGCGATGGGCGGCGACGACGTCATCGAGACCGGACTCGGCCGCGACGTGATCAATGGCGGCGACGGCGACGACATCATCGATGCCGGCGACGACGGCGACGTGATCATCGGCGGGGCGGGCTTCGACACGGTGCTGTTCACCGGCTCCAATGTCGGAGTGTCGGCCGACCTCGAATCGCGCGTCGGCATGGCCGGGGTCGCGGAGAATGACGACTATTCCGGAATCGAAGCGCTCGTCGGCACCGACTATGACGACACCTTCGGCGGCGACGCGGCCGCCAACCGCCTCGAGGGCATGGACGGCAACGACAAGATCGAGGGCCGCGGCGGGGCGGACATCCTGCTGGGCGGAGCCGGCAAGGACCGGCTCGACGGCGGCGCCGGCGCCGACCGGATCGAGGGCGGCGAAGGCGTCGATACGGCGACCTATTTCTTCTCGACGACGGGGATCAACCTCTCGCTGGTGGCGGGCAGCGCCTTCGACGGCACCGACACCGACACCCT
>Ga0190273_10000130_pt1 | contig 39668 bp, 32 predicted proteins | sample Popmic504IS_FD_134513 | JGI IMG/M metagenome (GOLD analysis project Ga0190273, IMG submission 134513) | Populus adjacent soil microbial communities from riparian zone of Shoshone River, Wyoming, USA - 504 IS | ecosystem: Environmental > Terrestrial > Soil > Riparian zone > Trees stand | place... | reverse complement strand
GGGCTGCTCCAGGACTTCATTGAACGGACAACCGGCGAGGTTCCTCAGGCAGATGTCCAAGCCTGACCCCTCCATTGTCGCCTCTGTCCTGGAGGTTCTCGACAGCGGCGTAATCGTTCTGGGCTGCGACCATCGAGTGATCGTTTGGAATGCTTGGGTAGCAGCCGCAAGCGGCATCCCCACCGCCGATGCAGTTGGCCGCAAACTTGAAGAGCTGTTCCCACAGGCGTCGCTCGGGCGGCTCATCCTTGCAATCGACGAAGCCTTCGAGTCGGGCGCCTCCGGACTTCTCAGCCATGTCCTCCACCGAGGGATGCTGCCGCTGAAGACCCGAACCGCCAAGACATTGCTGCATAACCTGACCGTGCGCCCGGTCGGCCCAAAGCCGCACGCGGCCTGTGTAGTCCAGGTGTTCGACGTCACGCTCTCGACCGAGCGTGAGGCGGTGCTCAGAAAGCGCCAGAACGCCCGCTATGACGCCGTGGTCGAAAGCGCCCCTGACCCGATCCTGACGATGGATGCTCAAGGGTTCATTTTCCTGGCCAACCCTGCCGCCGGGCGGGAGCTGGGCTACTCGGCCGCCGACCTCATCGGCCGGTCGCTGTTTGAGCTGATCGAGCCTTCGGCCGCCTGGGACGATGCGTGGCGATTGGCCAGGAATGGAGAGGCCGTGCACTGGCCCGTGGAACTGGTGGTTCGCCGTCGCGACGGTTCCTCCAGCTACCTCGATGCCTCTGCTTCTCGGTGGTCAAACGGCGCCGGCATGATGGTTACAGCCATCCTGCGCGACGTAAATGAACGGCGCTACGCTGAAGCCAAGCTGCGCAAGCTCAACGACACCCTCGAAGAGCGCGTGGCCTCCCGAACCGCGGACCTGGAGCGGGCTCACGAGCAGCTGCAGCATGCCCAGAAGGTGGAAGCCATCGGTCAGCTGACCGGCGGCATCGCCCACGACTTCAACAACCTGCTGACGCCTATACTGGGCGGCCTCGATGTCCTCAACCGTCGCGGCATGCCCGACCCCCGCGGACAGCGCCTGGTCGAGGGCGCGCTTCAGTCGGCCGAGCGGGCGCGGGTGCTGGTCCAGCGGCTGCTGGCGTTCGCACGGCGCCAACCGCTGCAGCTGCAGCCTGTCGATCTTAGCGCCATTGTGCGCGACATGGCTTTTTTGGTGGGCAGCACGATCGGGCCGCGAATCCACATCGTCACCGACGCGCCTGAGAACCTGCCGTGCGCAATGGCCGACCCGAACCAGCTGGAAATGGCCGTCCTGAACCTGGCCGTGAACGCGCGCGACGCGATGGCCGACGGCGGCACGCTGTCGATCAGCGTGCGCAGCGAGGATGTTCCCGCCTCCGCCAAGCTGCCCGCTGGAGAGTATGTCGTGCTCACCGTCGCAGACACTGGAGTTGGAATGGACGCCGAGACCCTGCGGCGCTCGGTCGAGCCATTCTATTCCACCAAGGGCGTCGGGAAGGGGACCGGCCTCGGACTCTCGATGATCCACGGACTTGCTGCTCAGCTTGGCGGATCGCTCGAGATCGCCAGCACACCGACGGTTGGCACCCGCGTCGACATGTGGCTGCCCGCCGCCAAGCTCGGGACGCCGCCGGCCCATGCCGCGGCTCGCGCCGATGAACAACGCCGAGGAGCCGGAGTGGTCCTCCTCGTCGACGACGAAGATCTTATCAGGGCGACCACATCCCAGATGCTGGCCGATATCGGCTACACGGTCGTTGAGGCGTCTTCGGCGGCCGAGGCGATGCCGCATATGGATGATCCAGACCTGGTGCTGTTGGTTACCGACCACCTTATGCCGGGCATGACCGGAACTGAGCTGGCGCGCGAATGCAGGGCCAGACGGGCTGAACTCCCGATCCTGATCATTTCAGGGTACGCAGATGTCGAGGATGTCGCGCCCGACCTGCCACGCTTGATAAAGCCATTCCTCGAAAATGAGCTCGCAGCCGCGCTCGCAGCCTTGGACTAGCCTCGTGCAAAGCAAGCCACCCGAGACGGAAGCAGCTACCGCTCCGCTCGACGGTGACCTCATGCACGCTCCGGAAATGCTTGATGCAATCGACGGCGGGCTCGTTTTCGTCGATCGCGACCTGCGCGTTATCTTCTGCAACGATTGGTTCGCATCAGCCAGCGGGATCGTCAGTGCTGAAGCGACAGGGCGCCGGCTGGATGAGATCCTGCCAGGGTGTGGCCGCGCCAGCCTCACAACCGCGGTCACGGCCGCGCTTGGCGGGATGGCGAGCGTCCTGACGCACAACGTGCACGGCCCCATCTTCGACCTTCGTAGCCGGTCTGGCCGCCCACTGACCCACGACATCTCCATCCAGCCCGTGGGGCGCCGGCCCTACGCCAGCTGCCTCATTCAGGTGACCGACGTCACCTCGGCGGTCGAGCGACGGCGGCTCCTCCTGGACCGGCAGACGGCCCGCTATGACGCACTCGTTGAGGGCGTCCCCGACTCCATCCTCACGCTCGACGCCAAGGGCGTCATCGGTCAGGCAAACGCGGCTGCGGTGGCCGTATTCGGCAGGCAGCCCGAAGAGCTGGTGGGGCGGCACGCCCGCGAACTCTTTGAGGATCCCGGGTCGTGGGATGACGCTTGGCGCCTGGCCCTCGCCGGCCAACAGGCGGGGAGCGGACAGGCGCTTACCTGCCGGACCAGCGCCGGCGCGACCGCTCGGTTTGAACCTTCGTTCGCCCGCTGGGAAGCGCCGGGCCGCTTATTTGTCACCGTCTTCCTACGCAACATCGACGAGCGCCTCGCCAGCGAAGCGGCGCTCCGCGGCCTGAACGAGCGTCTACGGTGGGAGGTCACCGAGCGTGCTTTGGACATTCAGCGGCTTGAAGCCTTGCAGCGGACGCAGGCAGTCCTCGTTGCAGAGCTGCAGCACCGCACCCGCAACTTGATGAGTGTGGTCAAATCGCTCGCCGCCCAGACCATTGCGTCGAGCAGCTCCCTCGAATCCTTCGGTGAGCAGTTCACCGTTCGGCTGGCCGCCCTCTCGCGCGTTCAGAACCTACTCTCCCGATCGAACGAGCAGCCGATCACGATCGGAGCGCTGGTGCGTCTGGAAATCGACGCCCTCGGCGCAGACGACTCGAGGGTGGTTCTCGACGGCCCCGAGGTTCGCCTGCGCAAATCAACGGTGCAAACGCTAGCGCTCGTGGTTCATGAGTTGGCCACCAACGCCCGCAAGTACGGCGCCTTCTCGACCGAGGAGGGGAGGCTTTCGGTGACTTGGGGCCTGCGAGACGGGGGGTCTCGGCTAAAGCTCGAGTGGCTGGAGGAGGGCATCCGTGGCGCGGGCGCCGATGTCCCCGCCCGGCGGGGGTACGGTCGCCAACTCATAGAAAAAGCGCTGCCCTATGAAATCGGTGCGCAGACTTGTTTCGACCTGCAGCCGCATACGCTCCGCTGCACCATTGAGCTGCCTGTCTGAGGCGGCCCATAGGCCCTTGGAGCTGACAGTGCGCCAGAATAGCTGCGAGATCAGCGCGGCTGGGCGCCAGGCCGAACGACGTTCAAACATTCTGCCCTCGAGGGGGCGGCCAAGCCCTAGACGAGCCGGCGCCTGACTGCGTGCACCGCAACGACGGTCACCTGTCGTCGACTGGCAAGCCCGGCTGGCCAACGCCCGCTTCTGGCGCTGAGCGAACTTCCGCTCTTGGCGCTGACTGGACGCGCGGCACGTCTGTCAGGGCGGAAGCGGCCACTCGGGTCATCTCAGGTTGCTGTCCCCTGAAACTTCGGTCCGCAGCCGCGCCTTAAAGGCGGCTCCTGCCGAAGTGTTTTGACGATGTTGTGCCGCGCCAGCCCGGGGGCGAGCGGTCCGCTCGCATCGCGAGTTAGCTAAGAAGCTGTGATGCCGACAGCCTAAGGGCTGTCGAAATCTTCTCGATGTTATCGAGCGAGACGTTGCGCTCGGCACGTTCGATCGAGCCGATGTAGGTTCGATGCAGCCCGCACTCGTCAGCTAGGGCTTCCTGGCTAATGCCGCGCTCCCGACGAGCTGCGCGCACGGCATCGGCAAACACTTTTCTAAGTTGCCCAGGGGCGGCGTTCATGCCGCAAAGGTCGCCGCCTGCACACTTTACATCTACAGACTTTGCGTAGCATATCCCGTGATGACTTTAAGTAGCACAGGGCGGGGTGGCTGGAATGGGGTCGCGATCAAGTAAGAGGGGAGACCAGGTTATCGAGTCCCCCAAGCGACAAGGCTGTTTGACAGTAGTTCTGGTGCTTTTCGGGTTCGGTCTTGCCGGCGGTCTGCTCAGCAGTCTTCAAACTGGGGCCGGGGCGTCAACATTCGAACTCACCGCGCTCTCTCCACAATGCGATGAAACGTGGGGCGACAGGACGCGGCGCAAGGCTGCTCGCGCCGGGCTCCTTCTCGGCCATAGTGTGGAGGGCTCGCAAATCGTCGGGGTGGTTAATCCCGGTCTGTGGCAGCGCGTAAGTTTGCCAGGGCGCGAGGCGCTCGGCCTAGCGCTCGCGTGCCAGGTTCCTGATCGATTTAGCGCCTTCACCGTGCGCTTTCGGAGTGACATCGCTGCGGACGACCTGATGTCCTTGTCACCGCGAGATCTTTACAGCCTCGGCACAGACCGTTTCGTCGCCGAACCAACCAAGCCGCCCCCTACTGGATTCCGGGATCTGGATTGGGGAAGTCGCCGCCCTCCAAATCTGAAGGCCGTCTCTCCTGGAGATGACGTTTTCACCAGTGAGCGCGCAGCGCCTTTCCTTGGCTTGCAACCGCGCGAAGAGGACTACGCCTTCGAGCGCGGTCGGCTTTGGGCTGGTGACGTCTATTACGACGGCCCAGCGGCATTTGAGCAGCTCAAGCGTGCGCTGTTTGCGCAGTACGGCTCGCCTTCCAGCATATGGGGTGATGCCGACAGCGAAGTGTACGAATGGACTTGGAAGGCGCCTGACCGCAGCGTCGTCTTGCGGTACGTGCCATCAAAGCAGACCTCTTGGGTCCACATAGCGGCGCCTTAGGCCGCAGATGTGTATGGACGAGAGCGCACCGGTCATGCTCGTAGCACCGGCCGTTCGGCTCTTGTTGCTCTGCGGCGCGCAGGCAGGCGAGCCGCGCCGAGCCCATCCCAATAATCACGAATAAGAAAGCGCAGCCGCGCTCGATTTGCGCTGGCAATTTTTCCAGAAGAGGATTGTCGTGGGTTGCGCTTGCGAGCCGGGGTCGAGCGCAACGCCCGCGGGTGATCGCCTGCGGGCGTAGGGGTCGTGGGCGCAGCCGATGCTCCCTTGGAGCTCCCATGGCACGAAGTCCACTACTCCCGAGGCCACCCGGCGTCCGACGTTCGCTCGTTCGATGGAAAGGCATGGGCGATACCCAATGCCAGCCGGTCTCAGTGACCCAACGTTCGCGGGCTGATCGTCGCGACGGGCGCGCACCAGATTGCGGTGGAAGGAATGGTCGCCGCACCGATGGACGTTGCCCCGCTAGCAAGGCCGTTCGCGAAAAGAGAGGCGACAGAAGCGTTCAGCGGATGTCCATCCTACAGCGGCGGTCCCGCCGCGGCGACGGCCGCCGTGCACGGAGAAGGGGCGGGGCGCAGTCCATGGATAGAGAGGTAATCCGAGAGACCATGGGCGTGCTCTCCACAACAATCCCGGAGATCGTGGAAGATGCCGATCCAGCTCAGATCCTGTCCCTTACAGAGAACGATCACCTTGCGCGGGCCCTGGAACTACAGGCGATGAGTTCGGAACTTGCGATCCTGTGCGCGGCAATTGGTGTTTTGGCTCGGCGCTTGGACAAGGCGACGCCGTGAGCGCTTTGAGCGAAGAACTTCGCGCGATTGAAGGCATGGACCTTGAGGCCCTAAGGGAGGCTTGGCGCGTCCGGTTTGGAGAGCCGCCACGATTGAGGGCGGTAGACCTGCTCCGCAGGATGCTCGCCTGGCGGATTCAGATCGAGGCGGCCGGCGGGTTGCACCCGGAGCTGAAGGCGGCGCTGCGCAGAAGTGGGGCGTCGGTGCAAGCACCGGTACTTTCTCCGGGCGCGAGGGTCGGGCGTGAGTGGCGAGGCGTTCGTCACGAAGCTCAGATCGTGCAGGGCGGGGTGCTCTACCAGGGGCGCCGGTATGTCAGCCTTTCCGCCGTGGCCCGGGAGATCACTGGCGTCCGTTGGAACGGGCCTCGGTTCTTCGGTTTGCGCTTGCGAGAACCGGCATGAAGCCTGCTGACGAGGTGGTGCGGCGGTGCGCGATTTACACCCGCAAGAGCTCTGATGAGGGTCTGGAGCAAGGCTTCAACAGCCTGCACGCCCAGCGTGAAGCATGCGAGGCCTATGTCAGGTCGCAGGGCGGAGAAGGCTGGGTGCTGGTGAGCACAGCCTATGATGATGGCGGCTTCTCCGGAGGCAGCATGGAACGGCCGGCGTTAAAACAGCTGCTAGCCGACGTCGAGCGCGGTCTGGTGGACACGATTGTGGTCTACAAGGTCGACCGCCTCACCCGCTCGCTGCACGATTTCGCGCGAATGGTGGATGTGTTCGACAAGGCCGGGGCCTCGTTCGTGTCCATCACTCAAGCGTTCAACACCACCACTTCTATGGGCCGGCTGACGCTCAACGTCCTTTTGTCCTTCGCGCAGTTCGAGCGTGAGGTTACCGGCGAGCGCATCCGCGACAAGATCGCCCAGTCCAAGGCCAAGGGCATGTGGATGGGCGGCAACTTGCCGCTTGGCTACGATGCTGTCGACCGAAGGCTGGTAGTCAATGAGGCCGAGGCTGAGGCCGTGCGGCGGATCTTCGATCGCTACCTGGAACTCGGTTCAGTGTTCGCCTTGGGGAGCGATCTTGCGGCGCGGGGTCTGCGATCGAAGCCAAGGGTGGACCGAGCGGGACACCCTGTCGAAGGTGCGGTGTTCTCCCGAGGCGCGCTCTATCACCTCCTGCAAAACGTCCACTATCGCGGCCTGATCAGGCACAAGGACGAGACCTTCGCGGGGCTACACCCGGCCATCATCGAGGCTGAGGTGTTCGATCGGGTGCAAGAGATGTTGGCTGCCAACCGCGTCAATCGTCGGGAGGGGCCGCGGGCAGTCACCCGCGCCCCGCTGTTGGGCCTGGTCTTTGATGCGGAAGGAGGGCCCTTCACCCCGAGCTTCAGCCATGGCCGGGGAGGGAAGGTCTATCGATACTATATCGGCCGGCCTGGGTCTGACCCCCACATACCGTTTCGCCTTCCGGCGGAGGCCCTTGAGGCGTTCGTACTCGACCAGGTCCGCCGCATAGCCGGCAAGCCCGCTCTTGGAGAGCAGGGCCTCAAAGGCTGGCTTCGACGCATTGAAGTGAAAGCCGCCGGTGTGGAGCTGGTCTTCCCCGCGGAACGCGTGTTTGGCGCTGATCACCCTGACCTCGGGCTAGAAGACCTGCGGGCGCGGTTGACCGCTTCAGAGCGGGCAGTGGTGGAGCCTGGCGGTGCAGCGGTGCGGGTACGGCTGCCGGTGCGCATGCGCTTTCGCGGTGGTCAGACCTGGATCATGGGCGTCGAGGCCACGCCCGGCATCCGGCCACGCAAACCGAACCCGAAGCTGGTCCGCGCGCTGCGGGAGGCCCACGCCACGCTCGGCCGTATGAACATTTCACCATTGAACCCCAACGCCACGATGGCGCGCGCGCAGGGCGCGCCTAACACCTACCTCACGAGGCTCGCCAAGCTGGCGTTTCTCGCTCCGGACATCCAGCTCGACATCTTGACCGGGCGGCAGCCGCAGAGCCTGACCTTGAAGCCGCTGCTCTGGGGAGACCTGCCGCTGGGCTGGGATGAACAGCGGCGCTGGATCAGGTGCCTGACGGCCTGCGCTGTTGAGACTGGTGGATGAGGCGCTGCACCGAGACCGACGCGAAGCGTCCATCGCGGTAGGCCAGGACTTCGCATTCAGCAAACGTCACTGGACAGAGGAACTGAACGCGCTGGCGCCCGGTGGGCCTTGGCCAGCTCAGTTGGATCACCTGGCGCAGCAGTCCACTTTCTGTCGCACCCTCCAGAAAAATAAGGCCCACCTGCGGGTTTCGCATATCGATGTAGAGGTCCAACCGACCCACCAGGCCGCCGCGCGGCCAGTGCAGGATTGCCACGGAGCGCTGACCAGCGCGGAGTAGACCCTCTCTGGCCAGCACCCTGCTATCTAGTCGTGGATGGTCCTCGAGGGTCAGCTTGGGCGTTGATCGATCAAACGGCCGAAAAAGCGCTGAGTTGTCGCGCGCGGCGATCCGACGAGTTGCGAGATCAAACGAGGCGGCCAAATCCCCCCGATGGCTGCTGTCCTTCTTTTGGCCGCGCTCTAGGCCCCTGGCCATGCTCCAGAGATCAAGCCCGCTTGAAGGCCCCCCCAGAGCCGGGGCTTTCCGCTGCCCATCGCCGGGCACGGTTGCGCCCAGCCGTGGAGGACGACGCGGCTGATCCTGGCTCGGGTATCGAGAGCGCAAGGCATGCCGGGAAGAGAATTGATCTTTCGAAAAGAATAACTCGGAGACACGTTTACCCGTGACCGGGCATACAAAGAAAAGGTTTCTGGCAAGTCCATTGCGCTGCAATGAAGAGCTAATAACCTGTAGAGTTATTGCTTGGTCAATCAATATTCTCAAGATAAACTGTTCGGCATAGGAGTCATGCGTGACTTGAACCGCCAGTTCGTCGCGAAGTGATCGGGTTTTCCACTTGAAGTGCGCTATCCGCCGGCCGTCAAATACCCCCCGTTTCCGCAATTCCCGGATGCTTATCGACGGGCCGGGTGCTGACGTCACAACTGCATACCTCTCGGACGATCATCCCGCGCCACGTCCCCCCTTAAGGGGCGGGACAGACGTCCAGCAATATCTCTGAGAGTGACCTAAAGTCAGGGCCTTAGGCTTCACGCCTTGGAGGCTATTGCGGCAGATTCCAGGATTAGCCGCAATACCAAAGTGTAGGCCCCCCCAGTCTCCGCTGACCCCCCCTTTTGAGCAGCGCCGGGTACGGGGGTGTCAGCGCAAAAATCCCGCGCTTACGTTCGGTATCAGCGACGAAATCTCCGCTGATTCAGTACCTTATTGGGGGGGGAGGGGGTAAAGCGGTGCTGCAGGGGGGTGCTTGGCGGAGAGAGAGGGATTCGAACCCTCGTTACGGTTTCCCGTAAACACGCTTTCCAAGCGTGCGCCATCAACCACTCGGCCACCTCTCCCGCAGACCCAAAGCGGCAGGGCCGCTCGCGGGAGGCGGCAATATACTCATGAGCTTCCTCGCGGCAAGCTGAGCTTCCGGCGGGTGCAAATCGAGCGCGGCGATCCTATCTTATGGGGCTCCCCCCGCTTGAGGACGCCCCCATGTTGTTTGGCCGCAAGAGCCTCGAACTGCCCACCGAAGCCGACGCCCTGCCGGGCCGCTCAAAGCCGATCCGCACGGCCGAGACCCACTTCGTGAACGGCCATCCGCTGAAGGGGCCGTACCCAGAGGGTATGGAAGAGGCGGTGTTCGCCATGGGCTGCTTCTGGGGGGTGGAGCGCATCTTCTGGCAGATCCCCGGGGTCTATGTGACGGCGGCGGGCTATGTCGCCGGGACCACGCCCAACCCGACCTACGAGGAAGTCTGCAGCGGCCGCACCGGCCACACCGAGGCGGTGCTGGTGGTGTTCGACCCGCGCCAGGTCACCTACGAGCAGCTGCTCAAGGCGTTCTGGGAAAACCACGACCCGACCCAGGGCATGCGGCAGGGGGGTGACGTCGGCACTCAGTACCGCTCGGGCATCTACGGCACGAACGGCGCGCAGCTGTCGGCCGCCGAGGCGACGCGGGAGGCCTACGCCATGGCCCTGTCGGCGCGGGGCTTGGGCCCGATCACCACCGAGATCGCCGAGGTGGGCCAGTTCTACTTCGCCGAGGACTATCACCAGCAGTACCTGGCCAAGAACCCCAACGGCTACTGCGGCATCGGCGGCACGGGGGTGAGCTGCCCGATCGGGGTCGGGGTCAGCGCGTAAGGTCGAGGGGCGGGGCACCCAGCGCGGCGGGCCAGAGCACGCACGCCCGCGCCTTTTCCAGCCAGGCGAGGCGGTCGGCATAGCCGATGGCGGCGCCGTTGACGCGGCGTATCGCCTCGTAGAACTGGCCGCGGTCGCAGGGGCCGTTGATATTGCGGCTGGTCCAGTAGGCGCAGGCGAGGCGCACGGCGACGGCCGGCTCGGCGGCGCGTTCGGGCTCGGCTTCGAGGTCGAGGCCCAGCCGCTCGCCGAGGGCGCGATAGTTGGCCCGTCCGGTGATCTGCAGGAAGCCCCGGCCGATGTAGCGGGCGCCGTCGCCGGGCTCGGTATTGCCGAGGTCCGCGCGTCCTCCGTAGACCTTTTCCGCCAGCGCGCGCGAATTGCGGACAAACGGCTCTGCGGCTTCCAGTGTCGGAAAGCGCCTCGGCCACACGGCCATCAGGGTCTCTGGCCGCGTGTAGTAGAGGCTCTCGGTGGTGCGGGTAAGTCCGGCGGACTCGTGGCCGAGCTGGGCCAGGAACATGTGCAGCCGGTAGCCGGGTTCGAGCAGGCCGGCGGCCCTCAGCGCCTCATCTTCGCTGACCAGCGCCTGACGGGCGGCCAGCGGTGCGCGGGGAAAGAGCCGGGCCAGCGATGCGGGATCGAGCATCCCGCAAGGGTGCGGCTCCCCCGGCTAGCGCGGATTAGATCGGCTCAATCCTCGGCGATCAGGCTGTGCCGGCGGGTGTCGCGCATGGTCAGCGAGATCAGCAGCGCCACGCCCATAATCGCCGCGACATAGATATAGAAGCCGCTCTCCACGCCCTGCTTCTTGAACCACAGCGCCAGGTACTCGGCCGTGCCGCCGAAGACGGCGTTGGCCAGCGCATAGGGCAGGGCGACGCCCAGCGCCCGCACATGCGCGGGGAAGAGCTCGGCCTTCACCACGGCGCTGATCGAGGTGTAGGCCGACTGGATCAGCAGCGCGGCCATGATCAGCCCGAACGCGACGGCCATGCTCTCAGTCGCCCCCACCAGCGTGAACACCGGCCAGGCCGCCAGCGCGCCGAGCCCGAAGGCGGCGATCAGCATGGCCTTGCGCCCGAGCCGGTCGGACAGCCAGCCGAGCAGCGGCTGGGCCAGCATGAAGCCGAACAAGGTGGCGAAGTTGATGGCCCCGGCCTGCGCCTTGGTGAAGCCGGCCGTGTTCTCAAGGAACTTCAGCATGTAGGTCGTGTAGGCGTAGAAGCCGAGCGACCCCGCCGCCGTCAGCCCCACGATGATCGCCGTCTCGCGCGGATAGCGGCGGAAGAGGAGCAGCGTCGTGCCGCGCTCGCCGCCGGCTTTCGAGGCGTGGAAGGAGGCGGACTCGGCCAGGCCGCGCCGGATCCAGAACACCACAATGGCCAGCACCGCGCCAATGAAGAACGGAATGCGCCAGCCCCAGGCGCTCAGCTGGTCTGCATCCAGCGTCTGTTGCATCACCACCAGCACCGTCGCGGCGGCAAGCTGGCCCATGATCAGCGTCACATACTGGAAGCTCGACCAGAAGCCCCGCCGCTTCGCGCCCGCCATCTCGCTCATGTAGGTGGCGCTGGCCCCGTACTCACCGCCGACGGACAGGCCCTGCAGGATGCGCGCGGCGAGCAGGATGATCGGGGCAGCGATACCGAGCTGCGCATATCCCGGCGTCAGGGCGATGATCAGCGAGCCGAGGCACATCATGCCGACCGACAGCGACAACGCCGCCCGCCGCCCGGCCCGGTCGGCGTAGAGCCCCATCAGCCACGCGCCCACTGGCCGCGCGAGGAAGCCAAGCGCGAAGACCGCGGCGGTCTTCATGTACTGGGCGGTCTGGTCGCCTTCGGGGAAGAAGACCTTGGCGAAGTAGATGCTGAACGACGAGTAGGCGAACCAGTCGTACCACTCGACCAGGTTGCCGGCCGAGCCGCCGAGGATGGCCTTCAGCCGCGCCCACGACGACATCCCGGAGGCGGGGAGTTCCACCGGCCCGTCCGCACTCACGCCCGTTTCCGCCATGCCGCCCCTCCGCTCAGCCCAAGCTTAAGGAGCGGGCGGCGGAAAGTAACGGGCCTTCTCCCCTCGCGGGAGAAGGTGGCCTGCGAAGCAGGTCGGATGAGGGGGCTCTCAGAATTATCCGATAGGCAGCTTCCGGATAGGTCAGTGCGCCCCCTCATCCGTCGGCTGCGCCGACACCTTCTCCCGCGGGGGGAGAAGGATCAGAGCCTCACCGCCCGCAGCCGCAGCGCGTTCATCACCACGCTCACCGAGGACAGCGCCATCGCGCCCGCGGCGATGGCCGGCGATAGCAGGATGCCGAACGCCGGATAGAGCAGCCCCGCCGCGATCGGCACGCCGGCGGCGTTGTAGATGAAGGCGAACAGCAGGTTCCGGCGGATGTTGCGCATGGTCGCGCGCGACAGCTTGCGGGCTCGGACCAGCCCCTGCAGGTCGCCCTTCAGCAGGGTCACCCCGGCGCTCTCGATCGCCACGTCCGCGCCCGCGCCCATGGCGATGCCGACGTCGGCGGCGGCCAGCGCGGGAGCGTCGTTGACGCCGTCGCCTGCCATCGCCACCACGCGGCCTTCGCTCTGCAGGCGCTCGACCACGGCCGCCTTGTCCTGCGGCAGGACCTCGGCTTCGACCTCGTCGATGCCCAGCTTGCGGGCGACGGCGAGGGCGGTGGTGCGGTTGTCGCCGGTCATCATCACCAGCCGTACGCCCTCGGCCTTGAGCTGGCGGACGGCTTCTGCGGTGGTCGGCTTGATCGGGTCGGCGATGGCGAAGACGCCTGCCGCCTTGCCGTCGACGGCCATAAAGATGGCGGTGGCGCCGTCGGCCCGCTGCGCATCGGCCTGGGCGTCGAGATCCGCGGTCGACACATCCTGAGCGGCCAGAAACTTACCGCTGCCCAGCAGCAGGCGGCGGCCCTCGACCGTGCCCAGCACGCCTTTGCCGACCGGAGAGTCAAAGCCGGTGGTTTCGGAGAGCTTCAGCCCGCGCTCATTGGCGGCGCGCAGGATGGCGTCGGCGAGCGGGTGCTCGCTGCCGCGTTCCAGGCTGGCGGCCAGGCGCAGCAGCTCGGCCTCATCGAAGCCCGACGCGGGAACAATGGCGGTCAGGGCAGGGCGGCCTTCGGTCAGGGTGCCGGTCTTGTCGACGACCAGGGTGTCGATCTTCTCGAAGCGCTCCAGCGCCTCGGCGTTCTTGATCAGCACCCCGGCCTGAGCGCCGCGCCCGACGCCGACCATGATCGAGATCGGCGTCGCCAGCCCCAGCGCACAGGGACAGGCGATGATCAGCACCGACACCGCCGCCAGCAGGGCGTAGGTGAAGCGCGGCTCGGGCCCGAACACTGCCCAGACCAGGCCTGCGATCACCGCCACCGCGATCACCAGCGGCACGAACCAGCCGGAGACGGTGTCGGCCAGCCGCTGAATCGGCGCGCGGCTGCGCTGGGCCTGCGCCACCATCTGCACGATCCGCGACAGCAGGGTATCGGCGCCGACCTTCTCGGCCCGCATGACGAACGAGCCGGTGGTGTTGAGCGAGCCCGCGACCACCTTGGCGCCCGGCTCCTTGGTGACCGGCATGGACTCGCCGGTGACCATGGACTCGTCCACCGCCACTCGGCCTTCGGTCAGTTCGCCGTCGACCGGGATCTTCTCGCCGGGCCGGACCCGCAGCAGGTCGCCGACGACGATGAGGTCCAGAGTCACTTCTTCATCGCCGTCCGCACCGACCCGCCGGGCGGTCTTGGGCGCCAGGTCGAGCAGGGCGCGAATGGCGCCGCCGGTCTGCTCGCGGGCGCGCAGCTCCAGCACCTGGCCGAGCAGCACCAGCACGGTGATCACCGCCGCTGCTTCGAAGTAGAGCGGCACGGCGCCCTCGTGGCCGCGGAACTCGGCCGGGAAGACGCCGGGCGCCAGCGTCGCCACCAGGCTGTAGGCATAGGCGACGCCCACCCCCATGGCGATCAGGGTGAACATGTTGAGGTGGCCGCTCTTCAGCGACGCCGCTCCGCGCTGGAAGAACGGCCAGCCGGCCCACAGCACCACGGGGTTGGCCAGCGCCAGCTGCAGCCAGGCCATCGGCTGCGGCGCCAGCGGGATGCGGAGCCCGAACACGTGCGAGCCCATCTCAATGACCAGCAGCGGCAAGGTCAGCACGAGTCCGACCCAGAACCGGCGCGTCATGTCGGCAAGCTCGGGGTTCGGCCCGCTCTCGGCCGTCACCGTCTCCGGCTCCAGCGCCATGCCGCAGATCGGGCAGGCGCCGGGGCCTTCCTGCCGGATCTGCGGGTGCATGGGGCAGGTGTAGATGACGCCCTCGACGACAGGCTCGGCCTTGCGCTCGCCCAGGTACTTGGCCGGATCGGCCTCGAACTTCGCCTTGCAGCCGGCCGAGCAGAAATAGAACGGATGGCCGTCGTGGCTGGTGCGGTGAGCGGTCGTCTGCGGATCGACTTTCATGCCGCACACCGGGTCGGTGGCGGTCCTGGTATCTACCGGCTCGTGTGAGCATCCGGCGTGATGATGGTGACTGTGGTCTGTCATGCCGCTCATATATACCCCCATAGGGTATCTTGCAATTACCCGGCCGGGGTATAAGTTTCCGCCCATGGATCGCGAGAACAAACCCAAACTGCTGAACCGCCTCAATCGTATCGAGGGACAGGTGCGCGGCGTCGCCCGCATGGTCGAGGAAGACCGCTACTGCATCGACATCCTCACCCAGATGCGGGCGCTGAAGGCGGCGCTGGCCAAGGTCGAGAACGAACTCCTCAAGATCCATCTGGAGCACTGCGTCGTCGGCGCCATGTCCAGCGGCGACCCCGCCGAACAGCGCCGCAAGACCGATGAGCTGATCGAACTGCTCGACAGGACGCGGTAGGGGGCACGCTCAATTTCACGGCAGCTTTCGAAGCAAGCCGCCGCGCTCGCCCATCTCACTGTTCCGTAGCGGAAATCTGCTATAGGCGCGGAGACAGAGGGAGAGCGCTGAGAGGATGGCCGCACCGGGCATAGCCGTGCGTGGACCGCGCAGCCTGCTCCGCCAGATCCGCGAGGCTCTGGCGGGTGGCGGGCCCGCGCAGGCGCGCCTCGACATGGTCGTGCGGATCATCGCCCGGTCCATGGTCGCCGAGGTGTGCTCGATCTACCTGCGCCGCCCATCAGGTGAGCTGGAGCTGTTCGCCACCGAGGGCCTGGCGCCCCAGGCCGTCCACGTCACCACCATGAAGGTCGGCGAGGGCCTGGTCGGTGAGATCGTCCGGCTCGGGCGGCCGCTGAACCTGTCCGACGCGCCCAGCCACCCGGCCTTCGCCTATCGGCCGGAGACGGGCGAAGACCCGTTCCACGCTTTCCTCGGCGTGCCGCTGCTGCGCGGCGGGCGGCCGATCGGCGTGCTCACCGTCCAGAACCGCACCGAGCGCAGCTACACCGAGGAGGAGGTCGAGGACCTCCAGATCATCGCCATGGTGCTGGCCGAAATGGTCGCCGGCGGCGGCCTGCTCGGCAAGGACGGCCTCAAGGACGTCGAGGTCGCGCCGCACAAGCCCGACCGGGTCAAGGGCGCGCGCTTCGCCGAGGGCCTGGCGATCGGGGGTGCGGTGCTGCACGAACAGCCAGTCGCCACCGAGCAGCTGCTGTCCGACGACCCCGTCGCCGAGGAAGAGCGGCTCGGTGTGGCCATCACCGCTCTGCAGAGCCAGATCGACGGCATGCTCGAAGGCCAGCACGGGCTCGGCATCCCGTTCGAGGTGCTCGAAACCTACCGCATGTTCGCCCACGACCGCGGCTGGAACCGCTCGCTGGAGGAGGCGGTGCGGTCGGGCCTGACCGCGGAGGCGGCGGTCGAGCGGGTGCGCTCCGAACACCGCGCCCGGCTGGGGCAGGCCCGTGACGCCTACATCCGCGAGCGGCTGCACGACCTCGAAGACCTCAACGACCGGCTGCTGCGGCACCTGTCCGGCGACCACGCCGCCCGCCAGCTGCCCGAGAACGCCATCCTCATCGCCCGCAACCTCGGCCCCGCCGACCTGCTGGAGTACGACCGCACGCGGCTGAAGGGCATTCTGCTCGAGGAGGGCTCTCCCGCCAGCCACGCGGCTATCGTCGCCAAGGCGCTGGACATCCCTTGCGTCGGGCGGCTGTCGGGCCTGCGCGACCGGGTTTCCGAAGGCGACAAGGTGATCGTCGACGCCGAGATGGGCGAGGCCTACCTGCGCCCGCGCCCCGACGTGGTGAAGGCGCTGAACGCCCGGCTGGAAGTCCGCACCCAGCGCAAGGCCGAGTTCGCCAAGCTGCGTGATACCCCCGCCTTCACCCGCGACGGCGCCAAGGTCACCCTGCTGATGAACGCCGGCCTCGCGGTCGACCTCGACAGCCTGGCCGACACCGGCGCGGAGGGCATCGGCCTTTTCCGCACCGAGTTCCAGTTCATGGTCGCCGAGGAACTGCCGCGCCTCGACGCCCAGACCGCGCTCTACCGCCGGGTGCTGGAGAGCGCCGGGGCGATGCCGGTGACCTTCCGCACCCTCGACCTCGGCGGCGACAAGCTGCTGCCCTACATGGAGGCCGAGCGCGAGGACAACCCGGCGCTGGGCTGGCGGGCGATCCGCATGGGGCTGGATCGGCCTGCCTTGCTGCGTTTGCAGATACGGGCGCTGCTGTGGGCGGCGGACGGCCGCCCGCTGCGCATCATGTTCCCGCTGGTGGCCAACGTCGACGAGTTCCGCGCCGCTCGCGCCCTTGTCGACCAGGAAGTCGCCTGGGCCGACCGGCGAGGGCGGCCAGCGCCGTCGCGGCTGGACGTCGGCGCCATGATCGAGGCGCCGTCGCTGATTTGGCACCTCGACGCCCTGCTGCCGATGACCGACTTCGTGTCGGTCGGCACCAACGACCTGATGCAGTACCTGTTCGCCGCCGATCGGGGTAACCCGCGCGTGGCCGACCGCTACGATCCGCTGTCGCCCCCCGCCCTGCGCGCTCTCAAGCAGATACAGGAAGCCTGCGCCGACACCGGGACGCCGGTTTCCGTCTGCGGCGAGATGGCCGGACGGCCGCTTGAGGCGTTTACGCTGGTGGCGCTCGGTTTCGATCGCCTTTCGATGCCGCCCGCCGGTATCGGGCCCGTCAAGCAGATGGTGCTGTCCTGCGACCGCGAAGCGGCCCGCCGGGGCGTGCTGGCGCTGCTCAAGGGGTCCGCCGGCTCGGTTCGAAACGAGATCGAAACGCTCGCCCGCAAGCTCTATGTGGCGGTCTGATCCGCCACCCGGCGTGACGGATCAACGCATTGAATTTTGAAGATTCCTGCGCTACGCGTAACACTGATTTCACCATTGCCGCGTTACATACAGCGCAGCGCCTCGGCGGCCCGCTTCAGCGCGAATTTTCGGGGGTTAAAGGCAGTCATGCCGCTGGACTCGAGCGGAGTCACTCCGATCTTCGCCAGGAAGCTGGGCGCTGAGGAAGTGTCTTTGCGTGACAGGCCCACACTCGATTATGGACCCGACATCGGCGTGGCGCTGAAGGCCGCGCGCGAGCACCGCGGACTGTCGATCCAGGACGTCGCCGACGAGACCCGCATCCGCCGCGCCTACGTCTCCGCCATCGAGGACATGCGCCTCGACCAGCTGCCCTCGCGCCCGTTCACCATCGGCTATGTGAAGGCCTACGCCGAGCTGATGGGCTTCGAGCCCGGCGCGGCGGTGGCCCGCTTCAAGGAAGCCTCGCCCGATCCCGACGGCGCCCTGCGGGGCCCAATCGGCGTCACCAACGACCGCGATCCGCGCCTCGGCATGATCGGTATCGGCGGCGCGGTGATCGTGGCCGCCATCATCACCTGGAACGTCGCCCAGCGCGCCATCAACGAAGAAGCCCCGCCGCCCGCCGCCGCGCCCGACATCGAGGTTCCGGCCTCTACAGGTCCAGCCGGCCCGGTCGCGCTCGGCGCGCCGCTGCCGGCGCCGACCGAGTCCACGACGCCCCAGCTCTACCTGACGCCCGGTCTCGAAACGCCCGCCGACGGCCCGATCACCCAGGTCTCGACCGATCCTGCCGCCGCCACACCGGCGGTGTTTACGGCAAAAGGTGCGGTCTATGGCGCGGCCCCGCAGGTCTCGAGCGTGACCCTGCAGGCGCGCAAGCCGGCGACCATCGTCGTGCGCGGCCCCGACGGCGCGGTCTATTTCGCCCGCCAGATGGCCGCCGGGGAGGCCTACCGAGCGCCGATGATCAAGGGGCTGTCGGTGGACGTCTCCGACCCGCTGGCCTTCGACGTCTTCGTTCTCGGACAGGGCAAGGGCGTGCTGCCGGCCGCCAAGACCGGCGTCGACAGCCTGGTCGCCCGCGCCGGCTAGAGAATCTTGAAGAGCCGCAAGGCCTGATAGATCGCCAGGAAGACGACCAGGAAACCCACCATCCAGGTGAACAGGCGTACCGGCACGCGCTTGGTGATCAGCCCCGCCATGGGCGCTGCGATGACGCCGCCGACAATCAGCCCCATCACCGCCGTCAGGTGCTTGCCGATACCGGCGGAGTCCACCCAGTGGCCGGTCAGCAGGGCGACGAGGAAGGCCGCCGACACCGCGCTCGTCACCAGGAACTCGGCGGTGTTAACCGTGCCGACCGCGTGACGGGGTGCCGCGCCTGAGCCGACCAGCGTGCTGGTCACCGTCGGTCCCCAGCCGCCGCCGCCCGCTGCGTCACAGAAGCCGCCGACGAGACCCAGCGGCGCTACCAGCTTGGGCGAGACTGGCCGGTTGCCCTTACCCTTCCAGGCCCGCCACAGGATCACCCCGCCCATGATGCCGAGGTAGATGACGATGAAGGGCTTGATCCTGTCGCCGTTGATGGAGGTCAGCACATAGGCGCCGAGGATGCCGCCGATGACGCCGGAGATGGCCAGCGGCCAGAACATCTTCCAGTCGACGTTCTTGTGCGCCAGGTGCGAAGAGGCCGATGCGGCAGTGGTGAACACCTCGGCGGCATGGACGCTGGCCGAGGCGTGACTCGGCGGCACGCCGAACGCCAGCAGCACCGAGGAGGAGACCACGCCGTAGGCCATGCCCAGCGCGCCATCGACAATCTGGGCGCCGAAGCCGACCAGCGCGAAGATGATGAACTCTTGCAGCATTCCGCCCCCAGTCTGTCCTGCCCAAACGCCCGAGGCCGTAAAGCGGCTATCGGCGTCCTGCACAATTGGAAATTAGCGTAAACCGGGCTTCGGCCTTGGGAAAACCACGCCCAGCGCTTACTTTCCGGCCTCATGGCCACCGCCGACCACACCCACCTGCGCCCCTGGCGCGCCATCGACCGGCGTCCTTCGCGGCAGATCCACGTCGGCAAGGTGCCGATCGGCGGCGACGCGCCCATCGCGGTGCAGTCGATGACCAACACGCTGACGGCCGACGCCGCCGCGACCATCGACCAGATCCGTCAACTGGAGGAGGCCGGGGCCGACATCGTCCGCGTTTCCTGCCCCGACGAGGAGTCCACCGCCGCGTTCGGGCAGATCGCTCGCGCCGCCAGGGTCCCGCTCGTCGCCGACATCCACTTCCACTACCGCCGCGCCATCGAGGCGGCGCAGGCGGGGGCGGCCTGCCTGCGCATCAACCCCGGCAACATCGGCTCGGCGTCGCGAGTGAAGGACGTCATCCAGGCGGCCAAGGATCACGGCTGCTCGATCCGCATCGGCGTCAACGCCGGCTCGCTTGAGCGCGAGCTGCTGGAGCGCTACGGCGAGCCCTGCCCGGCGGCGATGGTCGAGAGCGCGCTCTCCCACGCCCGCATCCTGCAGGATCACGACTTCCACGAGTTCAAGATCAGCGTGAAGGCCTCTGACGTGTTCATGACGGTCGCCGCCTACCAGCAACTGGCCGAGGCCATCGACTGTCCGCTGCACCTCGGCGTCACCGAGGCCGGCGCCTTGCGCACTGGCACGGTGAAGTCGGCCATCGGGCTGGGCTCGCTGCTGTGGGCCGGCATCGGCGACACCATACGCGTCAGCCTGGCCGCCGATCCTGTGGAGGAGATCAAGGTCGGCTTCGATATCCTCAAGTCGCTCGGCCTGCGCCACCGCGGCGTCAACATCATCGCTTGCCCGTCGTGCGCCCGGCAGGGCTTCAATGTCATCGAGACGGTGAACGCCCTTGAAACGCGGCTGGCGCACGTCTCGACGCCGATGAGCCTGTCCATCATCGGCTGCGTCGTGAACGGTCCGGGCGAAGCGCTGATGACCGACCTCGGCTTTACCGGCGGCGGCAAGGGGGCGGGCATGGTCTATGTGGCCGGCCGTTCGGACCACAAGCAGGATAATGAGGGCATGGTCGACCACATCGTCCGCCTGGTCGAAGCCCGCGCCGCCGAGATCGAAGCCGAAGCCACCGCGGCGCTCCACGCGGCCGAATAAGCTTGGCTGCGGCAACGGACCGCAGCGCGTTGGCCCACATCGCGCACCTATAGGTCGATGTCGGATGCGGGGTGGCTCGATTCCCCCACGAGCCCTGCATCCCGGGAGAATGACGTGCCGGAAGACACGCCGAAAGTCCGCGACCGCCTCGCGCTAAGGCTGTCGACGGAGTACATGCTGCGCTCCATCGATCTGATGACCAACGTCGTCGGCGGCGACCTGGTCAAGGGCCTGATCTTCATCGCCGTTGTCCAGGCCAACACCCAGCACATCATCGCCGACGACCAGATCGCCCAGGCCTACTCGGAGGCTGACGACCGCGTGCCCGACGACACCCGCCGCCCGGTCAGTGTCCATGCGCTGTCGGTGTCGCTGGGCATCCCCTACGAGACCACGCGCCGGTATGTGAACAAGCTGCTCGACGAGGGTTACTGCGTCCGCGTGCGGCGCGGCCTCGTCGTGCCGGCGGAGGTTCTCGCCCGCGAGGAGATGATGGTCGGACTGAAGCGGAATTTCGCCAACCTGCAGCGGCTGATGAATGGCCTGCGGCGGGGCGGGGTGGAACTCTAGGGAGCGAGCATCACCTCCCCCGTCCCCGAAGGGACTGGAGGAGGCCCGCCGCCCTTTGCCTGCAGTGGGGGTCCCACGGGCAAGCGGTTGATGAAGGATTTCTAGCCAGAGAATCCGAGTCCGTCGAGCCAAAAGGTTAACAAGGGGCGGCGGGGTGACGCAGGCCTTCGGCGCCGCTAGATGAAGCCCGTCCGCCACCTTACCCCGTGAAATCCCCGTGAGACTGCCCCAGGCCCGCCTCGATCAGGTTCTCGACCGCTTCCGCGAGGTGGAAGCCCGCATGGGCGCGACCAGCGACGGCGAGGAGATCGTGCGCCTGTCCAAGGAGCACGCCGAGCTTAGGCCCGTCGCCGAAGCCGTCGGCGCCCTGTCGCGCGTGCTGGCCGAAAAGCCGGAGCTGGAGGTCATGGCAGCCTCCGACGACGCCGACATGTCGGAACTGGCCCGCGACGAACTGGAGCGCCTCGACGCCTCGCTGCCGGAGCTGGAGCGGCAGGTGGCCCTGCTGCTGGCCCCGCGCGACAGAGACGAGAACGCCCCGGCCATCCTGGAAGTGCGCGCCGGCACCGGCGGCGACGAGGCGGCGCTGTTCGCGGGCGACCTCTTTCGCATGTACCAGCGCTACGCCGTCGGCCGCGGCTGGCGCGTCGAGGTCGACAGCGTCTCCGAAGGCGACATGGGCGGCTTCAAGGAGATCATCGCCTCGATCACGGGCGACGGCGTCTTCGGGCGGCTGAAGTTCGAAAGCGGCGTGCACCGCGTCCAGCGGGTGCCCGACACCGAGGCGCAAGGCCGCATCCACACCTCCGCGGCCACCGTCGCCGTCTTGCCGGAGGTCGAGGACGTCGACATCGAGATCAACGACTCCGACCTGCGCATCGACACCTACCGCTCGTCCGGCGCCGGCGGCCAGCACGTCAACAAGACCGACTCTGCGGTGCGCATCACCCACCTGCCGACCGGCGTGGTGGTGACCTCGTCCGAGAAGAGCCAGCACGAGAACCGCCGCAAGGCGATGAAGAACCTGAAGGCCAAGCTCTACGACATGCAGCGCGAGGCGCTCGACAGCGCCCGGTCGGAATCGCGCAAGAGCCAAGTTGGCTCGGGCGACCGCTCCGAACGCATCCGCACCTACAACTTCCCACAAGGCCGGGTGACCGACCACCGCATCAACCTGACGCTCTACAACCTGCCCAAGATCATGGAGGGCGAGGCGCTGGACGACGTCATTGAGCCCCTGATTGCGGAGGACCAGGCGGCGCGCCTGGCGTCGCTGGAGGAGAGCTTCTCCTGACTATGCGGCTGGCCTGACCCCAGACGTTGGTGGTCTGCCGCCTGACGACGCCTGCCCCGTACTGGATCGCCTTGCGCATGTAGAAGGGCTTGCCGACGGTGTCGGCCATCGCCGCCCCCCGCTCGCCCATTGGCTTGAAGGGCCCCACCGTCGAGTCGCACGCGGTCTGGTGCTCGATCTCGGCGTTGAACTCGCCGCCCAGCAACAGGGCCATGATCGACACCCACACCCACAGCATGAAGGCGATGATGGCGCTCAAGGGACCATAGGTGGCGTCGAGGTGAACCACATGGTTGAGGAAGCTCGAGAACAGCAGCGAGCCGCCCAGCCATGCAACTGCGCCGAACACCGACCCGCCCAGCACCCACCGCCACTTGGCCAGCACGCGGCTGGGCCCGTAGCGATAGGCCAGCGCGAAGGCTCCTACGGTAATCAGGAACACCGCCAGCCAGCGCAGCGGGATCCAGTAGAGGCCGAACCGCTCCAGCCCCAGAGACCTTAGGCCCACCGGAATGGCGACGAGGACCGCGGTGATGCTGGCCAGGAACAGCAGCGCGGTGAAGGTGGCGCTGTAGGTCAGGGCCGTGCGCCGCACGAAGTCGCGCTTTTCCTCCTCGTCGAAGACGACGTTGAGGCCGTCGAACAGCGCCTTCATGCCGGCGTTGGCGCTCCACACCGACAGCAGCACGCTGATGGCGAAGGCGACGCTGAGCTTGGCCCCATGCTGACCGGCCAGCCGCATCATCTGCTCGCCGATCAGCTGCAGCACGCTGGCGGGAATGACCCCGGCCATGTCCTGCAGCTGGTGCTGGACAACCGAGACGTCGGCGAACAGGCCATAGAGCGACACAAAGGCGCCGATGGCCGGAAAGATGGCCAGCAGGGCGTAATAGGTGATGCCGCCCGCCACGATCGGCAGCCGGTCCTTGCCCATCTCGCGGTAGGTCCGCCAGGCGATGTCCTTCCAGCCGAGCGGCGGAATCTTCAACGGCGACGTGGCGGCGCGGCCGCGGCGGGGCTCGGCCTGGTCGAAGGCCTCGGGGGTCATGACGCGGTCTTCGCTGAGGCCCGGCGGCGGCTCGCGATGCCGCGGCCACAGCGCCCCGGCGGCGATCAGCACCACCCACGGCAGCAGGTGATAGGGGCGCGAGCGGCCGTAGTTCCGCACGCCCCTGATTGCCGCCTTCGGGTTCAGGTTGACCATTCCAACTCCCGGCCGCAAACGCCTTGCGCCGCTTACCTCTTCCGGCCTTCGGGCCCGCGGTCAAGCGTGCGATTGACGCGTGGTCACCGTTGCTTTCGCTCATCCGCGCCGTACGCTGAACGCGGAGGAAACAACGATGGCGTTGACCCGCGGGGACGACTTCCCCATCCACCAGACGGCCGAGCCGATCGCCTACGCCGGCACCGACCGCAACTTCTATGACCGCTACTTCTTCAACGGCTATGGGGCGCAAGGCGAGCTGTTCTTCGCCGCCGCGCTGGGCGTCTATCCGCATCTCAACATCGCCGACGCGGCGTTCGTAGTGGTGCGCGACGGGGTCGAGACGGCCCTGCACGCCAGCCGTTGGCTCGGCGACCGCATGGACCTCTCCGTCGGCCCGATCCGCATCGAAGTGCTGGAGCCCCTCCAGCGGCTGAAGGTGATCGTCGACAGCCCCGAACACGGGCTGAAGGCGGAGGTGGTGTTCGAGGGCCGCTCGTTCCCGATCGAGGAGCCGCGCTTCATGCGCCGGCTCGGGCCGCGCGCCTTTATGGACTACACCCGCCTGACCCAGAACGGCCGCTATACCGGCTGGATCGAGCTGGACGGCCGGCGCGAGAACGTCGACGGTTTTACCGGAACCCGCGACCGCTCCTGGGGCGCGCGGCCGGTGGGCGCGCGCGACAGCCAGGACCTTATCCCGCCGCAGCCGCCGCAGTTCTTCTGGCTGTGGTCGCCGTCGAGCTTCGATGACGGTAGCTTCTTCTTCCACACCAATGACGACGCCACGGGCAGGCCGTGGAACACCCGTGCTGTTTGGGCGCCGGACGGGGCAGGCGAGGAGGGGTTCGTCCATCTCAACGGCGTCGCCGAGCTGACCTGGAAAAGCGGCACGCGCCATGCCGCCTCCGCCGTCGTGCGGCTCACCGACGACCACGGCAAACCGGCCGGCGAGGTGACCTTCAAGCCGCTCTACGAGTTCCTGATGCTGGGGCTGGGTTACGGCCATCCGAAGTTCGGCCACGGCACGGCGCACGGCCAGCTGACCGTCGAGCGCGAGGACATCGCGCTGGCGCAGGCCGACCCGCAGACGCCCTTCCACCTCCACGTCCAGGCGCTCTCCGAGGTCACCTTCACCAGCCCCGACGGCAAGGTCCGCAAGGGCAGGGGCGTGCTGGAGCAGCTAGCCCTCGGTCCCCACGCCCCGTCCGGCTTCAAGGACATGCTGGACTTCGCGCCGTGAGCCTCGCCGAACAGCTTGAAACCTACCTCACCCGCCTGTGGGGCGCCCCGGCCAGGGTCGAGGGCCTGTCGCGCATCCCCGGGGGGGCGAGCCGGGAAACCTACCGCTTCGACGCGCAGGTGAACGGCGAGACCAAGGGCCTGATCCTGCGCCGCGACCCGGCCGGCAGCCTGATCGACACCGACCGGCGGCTGGAGTTCCTGGCCTACAGGTCCTTCCACGGGCGCGGCGTGCCGGTCCCCGAACCCGTGGCGCTGGAGGAGCAGGGCGCCGAGCTGGAGCGGCCGTTCTTCATCATGGGCCGCATCGACGGTGGCAAGGCGGCCAGCCCGTTCACCGTCGTCCCCTACGGCGAGCACGCCCAGGCCCTCGGCGAGCAGTTCTTCTCCATTCTCGGCGCCATCCATGCGGCCGACGCCGCCGGGCTGCCGATCACCGAGGTTGCCGAGGCCCCCGCGCCCGACGCCTGCTGGAGCCGCGAGCTCGACTACTGGGAGGGCGTCATCGACGCCGACGAGCAGCACCCGCAGCCTATCGTCCGCGCCGCCATCCGCCGCCTTCGTCGCGAACCCCCGGCGCCCGCCCAGGCCATCCGTGTCGTCCACGGCGACTACCGTTCCGGCAACTTCCTGCATGACGAGAAGGGCCAGATCACCGCCATCCTCGACTGGGAGATGGCCCACCTGGGCGACCCGCTTGAGGATCTCGGCTGGGCCATCGACCCGCTGTGGGCCCACTTCGAGCCCGGCCGCGTCGGCGGCATGATGGATCGCGCCGAGGCCATCTCGCTTTGGGAACGCTCCAGCGGCCTCAAGGCCGACCCGCAGGCGCTGGCCTGGTGGGAGCTGTTCAACGCCGTAAAGGGCATGGGCATCTGGATCTCGGCGGCCAGGGAGTTTCGCGACGGCGGCTTCAAGGACCCGGTGCTCGGCATCTCCGGCTGGTACACCGCCCGCCGCCACGACCAGATCATCGCCGGACGCCTCGCCGCTCTGGAGGGCCTGGCATGACCCCGACCGTCCCCGAACTGCTGATGGGCAACTTCCTGTGCATGATCGAGCCGCTGCCGCCCGAGGCCATGGGGGAGTTCATGGCTGGCCGCGTAGGGGTGTGCGCGATGATTTCGTTGCTTGCCGCGCAGGAGGCCGAGCGCGGGATCGAGGCGCGGTTGTGGGAGAACAGCGCCATCCGCGCGGTGTTGTCGAAATCGGCCATCGACTACGGCGAGCGCTTCCGTGAAGCTTCGAAAGGCCACGACAGCGACTTCAGCCTGGGCACCCTGGACCGCGCCAACGCCGCCCTGCGCCGCCACCTGATCGCCCTGCATGAGATGGCGGAAAACAAAGCCGATACAAAGCTTCATCAGGAAATCATCGCCCTCTACGTGAAGATGGCCGAGGCCCGGCGTCTCGACCTGCCGCCCATGCCGGGGAGCTGATGGGTTCAGCCCTGCGGCTCGGACTGTTCTACGCCGCCGTCTTCATCGGCACGGGCGCCAGCCTGCCCTACATGCCGGTGTGGTTCAGGGCCCACGGCCTGAGCGGCGGCCAGATCGGGCTGCTGCTGTCCGTACCCATGCTGGCGCGGGTGATCACCGGCCCGGCGCTGGCCATCTGGGCCGACGGCTTCCAGCTTCGCCGCACGCCCATGGCGCTGATGCTGGGCGCATCGGCCGCCGCCTACGCGGCCATCGGCTTCATCGAAGGCTACGGCGCCTGGCTGGTGTGCTGGTTCGTGGCCGCCAGCCTGATGTCGACGGTGACGCCGCTGTCGGATGTGCTGACCATGCGCCGGGCTGGGCGCGAGGCCTTCAACTACGGCTGGCCGCGCGGCATCGGCTCGGCCGCCTACATCGTCGCCAACGTCGGGGCCGGGGCGCTGCTGATGCGCGCCAGACCCGACGCGGTGCTGGCCTGGACGGCGAGCGCGGCGTTGTTCGCGGCGCTGATGGCGGTGGTCCTGCTGCCCCGCGAGCCCGTGCACGAGAGCGGCGAGGTGCTGCATCGCCGCGACCGCTGGCAGGGTCTGAACGGCCTGCTGCGCGACCGCACCTTCCTGCTGGCGGTGGTGTCGATCGGCGCCATCCAGGCGACCCACGCCTTCTACTACGGCTTCTCGGCGCTGGCCTGGCGGTTCGGGCGATGGGCTCAGTTGGCTCAGAGCCTCACGCACCTGTCCGTCCACCCACTGCACTCACCCCCATCCCCGACCCTTCCCCGCTCGAGGGGGAAGGGAGTTAGGTGTTGCCCTCCCGAACGGCAGGTATGTAAGCCCGCCCAATGGCCCTCCGCGACTTTGCCCTGCTGGTGCTGATCTGTCTGGTCTGGGCCTCCAACAACATCATCAGCAAGATCGTGGTCGCGCAGTGGGGCATCCCGCCGGTCTTCTACGCCACCATCCGCTTCGCCATCGTCGCGGCCTGTACGATCCCGTGGCTGCTGCCCGCGCCAAGACCGCTGTGGCGGATCATCGCCGTGGCGCTGCTGATGGGCGGCTGCAACTTCGCGCTGATGTTCATGGGGCTGAAGACCGCCTCGCCGTCCGCCGCCGCCATCGTGCTGCAGCTGGGCGTGCCGATCACCACCCTTCTGTCGGTGGTCATGCTGGGCGAGCACATCCACTGGCGGCGAGGCATCGGCATCGCCATGACCCTGGCCGGCGCGTTGGTGGTCATGTGGCACCCGGAAGGCCTGACCCTCTCCACCGGACTGCTGCTGATCGCCGCCGCCACCGCCGCCGGCTCGCTTGGGGCGGTGATGATGAAGCAGATCGAGGGCGTAAAGCCGCTGCGGTTTCAGGCCTGGGTCGGCTTCTGCTCGGTCTGGCCGCTGCTGGCGCTCACCCTCCTGACCGAGGACAGCCAGTGGACGGCGGTGTCCCAGATCGGCTGGCCGTTCTGGGCGGCGGTGATCTTCTCGGCGCTGGTGGTCTCGGTGCTGATCCACACCGCCTACTACGCGCTCATCATCCGCTACGAGGCCAACCTGATCTCGCCCCTGACCTTGATGACGCCGCTGGCCACCATCGCCATGGGCGTGGCCATCACCCACGACGTCTTCGACGCGCGCATGGCCATCGGCTCGGCGCTCGCGCTATTGGGAGTGCTGATCATCGCCGTGCGCCGCAACAGCGTCATGCCGCTGCTGCTGGCGCTCAGGAACCGTGTGCAATGAGCTTCATCCAGACCCCGTCGCCCAACTTCGACGCCCGCACCGCGCCGCCGGACATGATCGTCCTGCACTACACCGGCATGCCGACGGGCGAGGCGGCGCTGGAGCGGATGCGCGATCCCGAGGCCAAAGTCAGCGCTCACTACATGGTGGAGGAGGACGGCCGCATCTTCTCCCTGGTGCCCGACGAGCGCCGCGCCTGGCACGCCGGCAAGTCGTTCTGGAAGGGCGCCACCGACATCAACGCCGTCTCGGTCGGCATCGAGATCGTCAACCCGGGCCACGAGTTCGGCTACCGTAAGTTCCCGGAGGCGCAGATCGAGGCCGTCATCGACCTGATCGCCGACGTCCGCTCGCGCTGGACCATCCCCGACAGCCGCATCCTCGGCCACTCCGACGTCGCGCCGGACCGCAAGGAGGACCCCGGCGAACTCTTCCCCTGGAAGCGCCTCGCCGAAGCGGGCCACGGCCTCTGGGTCGAGTCCGGCGCCGCCCCCGGCGCGGCCCTGGCCGAAGGCGAGGAAGGCCTCGGCGTCCTGGCCCTCCAGGCCGGCCTCAGCCGCCTCGGCTACGACTGCCCGCCCACCGGCAGGTTCGACGCCAACACCACGGTGGTGGTCCGCGCCTTCCAACGCCACTGGCTGCAAACCCGCTTCGACGGCATCTGCGACGGCGAAACGCGAGCGCGGCTGGTGGGCCTGCTCCGCCTCGCCAACACCTGACCCTTCTCCCCTCGCGGGAGAAGGTGGCAGCCGAAGGCTGACGGATGAGGGGGCGCACCGCCCTTTCCGCGCGTCATTGTGGGAGTTGTTCCGACGACCCATGCACACAGCCCTGTCCGGCAGACTCACCGCGCATGGGTCCTCGGGACAAGCCCGAGGATGACGGGGGGGGCTGAAAGTTCTGGGAGCCCCCTCATCCGACCCGCTTGGCGGGCCACCTTCTCCCGCGAGGGGAGAAGGGCTATATCAGCCTTGGATCAGACGGCCGGGCGGTCGCGGTCTCTTCGGAGATCGAGGAAAGTCCGGGCTCCACGGCGACAAGGCGGCGGGTAACGCCCGCCGGGCGCGAGCCCAAGGATAGCGCCACAGAAAGCAAACCTCCTGAGGCTTCGGCTGAAGGGAAGGGTGAAAGGGTGGGGTAAGAGCCCACCGCGTCGCTGGTGACAGGGACGGCATGGCAAGCCCCGCCTGGAGCAAGACCGAATAGGGATGCCGCGCCCTCCGAAGCCTCGGCGAAGGAGGGCAGGCCCGTCGCCGGGCCGAGGCGTCCGGGTTGGTCGCGAGAACCGCTCCGCGAGGGGCGGTCCAGAGGAATGACCGTCACCACCTCTCGGGGTGGGACAGAACCCGGCTTACAGGCCGTCTGATCCCCAATACATCAACAGTTCTCTGTATGTTCTTGCTAGAAGCTCATAGCTGAGCTCCGCGCCCATGCGACACCTTTGTTTTCGCTGCAAATCTGCCCTTGGTGTCATTGTATCCCGTTTCGTCCCATGTTAACCCGTTGGTAGCTGCTTCGGCGGCCTGGCGGCGGTGGTTTTCAACGGGTTTCAGGGGCGGGGCTGAGGGCGTGTTTCTCTCGACATTCGAGAAGCAACTGGACGCCAAGCGGCGCATCGTCGTGCCGCAGGAATTCCGCGCCTCGATTTCCGGCCCGTTCGACGGCGTCTTCTGCTTCCCCTCCATCGAAGCCGACTGCCTGGAAGGCGGCGGCAAGGCGCTGTTCGACCGCTATGCCGCGCTGGTCGAAGAGCTGCCGTTCGGCGATCCGCTGCGCTCGGCGCTGGAGACATCGGTGTTCGGCGGCATGGCCAAACTATCTTTTGATGACGCGGGCCGCGTCACGCTGCCGCCCCACCTGTGCGAGATGTTCGGAATCAGCGATTGGGTAGCCGTCGTTGGTATGGGTGACCGTTTCCAGATCTGGCCCAGGGAGGCCTTCCAGGCGCACCGCGCCGCCGCCCGCGAGGCTGCTCGCGCCGGCCTTGCCGACCTGCGCGCCGCCCAGCGCAAGCAAGCGACCGGGGGCGTCTGATGGAGGGGCCTCACGTCTCCGTCCTGCTCGGTGAGGTCATGGAGGCGCTGGAGCCCGCCCCCGGCAAGACCATCGTCGACGGCACCTTTGGGGCCGGCGGCTACTCCCGCGCCTTCATCGAGGCGGGCGCCACCGTTATCGCCTTCGACCGCGACCCCACCGCGGCGAAGTTCGCGCGCGACATGAACGTCCGCCTGATCGAGGCGCGGTTCTCCCGCATGGCCGAGGAGTTGGGCGCCGCTTCGGTTGACGGCGTCGCCCTCGACCTCGGCGTCTCGTCCATGCAGATCGACGAGGCCGAGCGCGGCTTTTCTTTCATGCGCGACGGCCCGCTCGACATGCGCATGGGCGGGGAGGGGCCCACCGCCGCCGATCTCGTCAACACGCTGGAGCACCCCGAGCTTGCCCGCATGTTCTGGGTCTATGGCGAGGAAAAGCAGGGCCGCCGTATCGCCACCGCCATCGTTCGGCGCCGCGAGGAGCAGCCCTTCACCCGCACCCTGGATCTCGCCGAAGTCATCGAGAAGGCCGTCGGCGGCCGCAAGGGCGCCAAGGTTCACCCCGCCACCCGCGTCTTCCAGGCCCTGCGCATCGCGGTCAACGAGGAACTGGCCGAGTTGGAAGCCGGCCTTGAAGCGGCCGAACAGGTGCTGAAAGCCGGCGGGCGGCTCGCCGTCGTCACCTTCCACAGCCTCGAAGACCGCATCGTCAAAGCCTTCTTCGCCGAGCGGGCAGGGCGCCTGCCCGGCGGCTCGCGCCACGCCCCGCCGACGGCGCAGGGTCCGGCGCCCACCTTTTCCCTGATCTTCAACGGCCACCGCTCGCCGTCCGACGCCGAGACCGCCGCCAACCCGCGCGCCCGCTCCGCCAAGCTGCGCGCCGCCGTCCGCACGCCAGCCCAACCCTGGAGGGCCGCCGCATGATCGCTGATCTGTTCAGTCGCCGGGTGCGCGGTTTCCGTGTTGTCGAGGTGGCCGGTCTGGCCGTGCTGCTGGTTCTGGTGCTCGTGGTCTATCTCGCCAAGACATTCGCCGGCAGCGAGCGCTCCGAGATCGCCTGGGTCGAACACCAGATCTCCGCCGAGAAGGTGCGCGTGCGCCTGCTCAAGGCCGAGGTCGCCCACCTCGAACAGCCCGAGCGCATCGAGCGGCTGTCGCGCCAGTACCTCGGCATGGAGCCGGTGACCGCCAAGCGCGAGGTCAACCTCGAGACCATCACCACCCTGACTGAGGACCCTGCCGAGACGCAGGAAAGCGAGACCCCATGAGCCTCGCCGACCTCGTCCCCACCCGCCTGCCGCCGGGCTTTCGCTGGATCGGCGAGGGCATGTGGCGGCTCGAGCATGCGTTCGAGCGCTCGCGGGCGGCCGACCGGCCGGAAGACGACACCCGCATCCGCATCTTCTTCGTACTCGCCATCTTCGCCTTCAGCTTCACCGTTCTGGCGCTGGGCGCGACGCGCTCGGCGGTGTTCTCGGACGCCGGACGGGTCGGCGGATACGGCGCGCCGCTGGCGGGCGCGCGGGCCGATCTCGTCGACCGCAACGGCCAGCTACTGGCGCTCGACCTCACCCACTATGGCCTCTACCTCGACCCGACCGAGGTCTGGGACCAGCCCGAGACGCGCCGCGTCCTCCTCCAGAACATCCCGCAGCTGCAGCCCCGCCGGCTGGAAAAGGCGCTGCATGGCGCCCGCCGGGCCTACCTGTTCGGGGGCCTGACGCCCGAGCAGCGCGACCGCATCCACGACCTCGGCCTGCCGGGCATCTACTTCGAAGAGGAGGAGCGCCGCGTCTATCCGCTCGGCGCCACCGCCGCCCACCTGATCGGCTTCACCGATAGCGGCGGCGAGGGCCTGTCCGGCGTCGAGCGGGCGCTGAACGGCCAGATCCACGACGCCTCGGTCTCCCACGGCCAAGTGGCGCTCTCCATCGATCTGCGGGTGCAGGCGGCCCTTGAGGAGGAGCTGCAGAGAGCGGCCGAGTCCTTCCAGCCCAACGGCGCCGTCGGCATCGTCACCAACGTCCAGACCGGCGAAATCCTCGGCATGGCCAGCTGGCCGGACTTCGACCCCAACAGGGCCGGCGAGGCCACCGACAGCCAGCGGCTGAACCGCGCGGCCGCTTCGGTGTTCGAGATGGGGTCCACCTTCAAGGCCTTCACCGTCGCCGCGGGCCTCGACAGCGGCGTCGCCACCCCGAGCTCGACCTTCGATGCCAGCCGCCCCTTCCAGCTCGGCTACCGGACCATCCACGACTACCACGGCACCAACCGGGTGCTGACGCTGGTCGACGTGTTCATCCACTCCTCCAACATCGGCACCGCCAAGCTGGCCCAGGCGCTGGGGCCGCAGCGGCTGGAGAAGTACTTCGACGGCCTCGGCCTGACCCGCACCGCGCAGGTCGAACTCAAGGAATCGGCCCGGCCGCTGACGCCCAAGGTGTGGAACGACGACGCGGTGGCCTCGACCTCGTTCGGCCACGGCATGAACGTCAGCCCGCTCGCCCTGACCGCGGCTTATGGCGCGGTGGTCAACGGCGGCGTGCTGGTGCCGCTGACCATCAAGAAACTGCCCGACGGCGTCAGGCCCGAGGGCAAGCGGGTGTTCTCCGAAGAGACCTCGCTGACCATGCTGCAGATCATGCGCGCCAACGTCGAGCGCGGCACCGGCGGCAAGGCGAACGCCGAGGGCCTGTCGGTCGGCGGAAAGACCGGCACCGGTGAGAAGTTCGACCCCGCCATCCGCCGCTATTCGGGCACCAAGCAGGTCTCCTCCTTCGCCGCCGTCTTCCCATCAGATGGGCCGATCGACACCCCGCGCTATTTCGTCCTCATACTGATGGACGAGCCGCACGGCACGGCCGAGAGCTACGGCTTCACCACCGGCGGCTGGGTCGGCGCGCCGGCGGCGGGCCGGGTGATCGACCGCATCGCGCCCTTCCTCGGCGTGCAGCGCAAGCCCGACGAGCCGCTGGCGGTGGCGCAGTATGTGACGGGCGCGGAGGGTGACCATTGACCCGGCTCTCCGAGCTGGTGCGACGCGAGCTGATCGCCGATCCCGAAATCACCGGCGTCACCGCCGACAGCCGCAAGGTGAGGCCCGGGTACCTGTTCGCCGCCCTGCCGGGCAGCCAGGTCGATGGCCGCAAGTTCATCCCCACCGCGCTGGAGGCCGGCGCCGCCGCCGTGCTGGCGCCCGAGGACGCCAGCCTGACGGTGCCGGTGGTCAGCGCCTGGGACCCGCGCCGCGCATACGCGCTGGCGGCCGCGAACTTCTGGGCCAGGCAGCCGCCGGTGATCGTCGCCGTCACCGGCACCAACGGCAAGACCTCGGTCGCCGCCTTCTGCCGCCAGATCTTCACCCACTGCGGCCACAAGGCCGCCAGCATGGGCACGCTGGGCGTCAGGGCGGGGGACGAGCAGATCACCCCACCCGGCCTGACCACCCCCGACGCCGCCGACGTGTTCGAGATGATGGCGACGCTGGTCGACAAGGGCGTCACCCATCTGGCCCTGGAGGCCTCCTCGCACGGCATCGAGCAGCGGCGGCTGGACGGGGTCCGGCTGACAGCGGCGGGCTACACCAACTTCACCCAGGACCACCTCGACTACCACGGCACCATGGGCGCCTACCGGGCCTCCAAGCTGCGGCTGTTCGAGACCCTGCTGCCGCGCGGCGGGACGGCGGTGCTGAACGCCGACGCGGACGAGTTCGTCTCCTTCGCCTCCGCCGCCGTCAGCCACGGCCATACCCTGATGACCGTCGGCGAACACGGCGGCGCCATCCGCCAGCTCGACCGCACACTGCTCCCCGAAGGCCAGCGGCTGAAGGTCCAGCACCTCGGCCGCCGCTACGACATCCGCCTGCCGCTCGCCGGCGCCTTCCAGGCCTCGAACGCGCTGGTCGCCGCCGGCCTGTGCATCGCCGCCGGCGAGGACCCGGAGACGGTGTTCGCCGCGCTGGAAAAGCTCGAAGGCGCGCCCGGAAGACTGCAGCGCGTCGGCGCGGGCGCGAAGGGCGGCGAAGCCTACGTCGACTACGCCCATACCCCCGACGGTCTGGAGACGGTGCTCGAAGCCCTGCGCCCGCACACACGCGGCAAGCTCGTCGTCGTGTTCGGCGCCGGCGGCGACCGTGACAAGGGCAAGCGCCCGCAGATGGGCGCCATCGCCGCGCGCCTCGCCGACATCGCCATCGTCACCGACGACAACCCGCGCTCGGAAGAGCCGGCCGCCATCCGCGCCGCCATCATGGCCGCCGCCCCGGGCGCCCAGGAAATCGGCGACCGCCGAGCCGCCATCCGCCACGCCGCCTCGCTGCTGGGCGAAGGTGATGTCCTCGTCGTTGCCGGCAAGGGCCACGAACAGGGCCAGCTGGTCGCCGGCGTCACCCACCCCTTCGACGACGTTACCGAGACCGCCGCCGCGCTGGAGATGGCGCATGCATAAACGCGATCTCCCTTCCCCCTCGAGGGGGGAAGGGCCGGGGATGGGGGTGAGTGCAGGGAGTTGCCGGCTAGCGCTGTTCGGCTCTGAGCCTATCCACGCCCACCACCCAATCACAGCGGCCACACCCCCAACCCTGCCCTTCCCCCCTCGAGGGGGAAGGGTTCTCAGGGGTGTCGCAAATGCCTGAGCCACTTTGGGCCTCGGCTGAGATCGCGGCGGCGACGGACGGCAGGGCCACGGGTGACTTCACCTGCACGGGCGTCTCCATCGACAGCCGCAGCGTCGAGTCTGGCGACCTCTTCGTGGCCTTGGCCGGCGTGCGCGACGGCCATGAGTTCGTGCCCGGCGCCATGCAATCCGGGGCGGCCGGCGCATTGGTCAGCCAAGCCGTCGAGGCGCCCGCGGTCATCGTCCCCGACACCCTGCGTGCGCTGGAGAAGCTCGGCGCCGCCGCTCGCGACCGCTCTTCGGCCAGGCGCTGCGCCGTCACCGGCTCGGTCGGCAAGACCAGCGTCACCCAGGCGGTGATGCAGGGCCTGATGCTGGCCGGTCGCGCCCACTCGTCGGTGAAGAGCTACAACAACCACATCGGCGTGCCGCTGACGCTCGCCCGCATGCCTCAGGCGACCGAGCGCGCCGTGTTCGAGATCGGCATGAACCACGCCGGGGAAATCGAACCGCTCTCGCGGATGGTCCAGCCGCACGCGGTCGCCATCACCACGGTCGGCCCCGTGCACATCGAGAACTTCCCCGACGGCGAGGAGGGCGTCGCCCGGGCCAAGGCCGAGATCTTCGCAGGGTTGCAGCCCGGCGGCGTCGCCGTCCTCAACCGCGACAACGTCTGGTTCGACCTGCTTGTCGTCGAGGCCGAGCGGATCGGCGCCCGCATCGTCTCCTTCGGCACGAGCGAGGACTGCACCGCCCGGCTGATCTCGTTCGACGAGCCGCTGGTCAAGGCGGTCATCCACGACAAGCCCGTAGAGTTCGAACTGCTGCAATCAGGCCTGCACTGGGGGCTCAACAGCCTCTGCGTCCTGCTGCTGCTCGAAGCGATGGACGTGGATCAGCAAACCGCCATCAACGCCCTGTCCGCCTTCGCGCCGCTGGCGGGGCGGGGGCAGGCCAAGACCGTCCGCATCCCCGGCGGCGCCTTCACGCTGATCGACGAGAGCTACAACGCCAACCCGATCTCCATGGCCGCGACGCTGAAGAGCCTCGGCGCGCGCGAGACCCCCGGCCGCAAGATCGTCGCCCTCACCGACATGCTCGAACTCGGGCCGGACGGACCCTCGTTCCACGCCGCGCTCGCACAGTCCATCGACGACGCCCATGTCGACCTGGTCTTTTGCGCCGGGCCGCAGATCAAATCGTTGTGGGAGGCCCTTCCGGCGACTCGAAGAGGGGCGTACGCCGAAACCGCAGCGGACCTCGTTCCGCTGGTCGTAGCGGCCGTAGAGCCGGGCGACACGGTGATGGTCAAGGGATCGAACGGGTCGCGGGCAGGCGCCATCGCCGCCGCGCTGGCCACGCTCGACGATGCAGGGACGGGCGCCTGATGTTCTACTTCCTCTATGAGCAGATGGCCGCCGCCCAGGGCCACGTCCCATTCCTCAACCTGCTGAAATACCTGACCTTCCGGGGCGGCATGGGGCTGATCACGGGCTTCATCGTCGCCGTCGCTATGGGCTCGCGCTTCATCCGCTGGATGCAGGCCCGCCAGGGCAAGGGCCAGCCGATCCGCGACGACGGCATCGAGCGCCACGTCATCGAGAAAGCCGGCACCCCCACCATGGGCGGCTTCATGATCCTGGCCGGCATCATGGTCGGCACGCTGCTGTGGGCGGACCTGTCGAACATCTACGTCTGGGTGGTGCTGTTCGTCACCGGCGCCTACGGAGCGCTGGGCTTCCTCGACGACTACCGCAAGATCACCCGGCAGACCACGGACGGCGTCTCCGGGCGCATGAAGCTGCTGATCCAGGTGGCGGTGGCGCTGGTCGCCTGCTTCATCCTCATCAAGTTCGGCGGCCGCTCGCCGGAGAGCCCGGAACTGCCGACCTCGGTCGCCTTCCCGGTATTCAAGAACCTGCTCGTCAACCTCGGCTGGTTCTACCTGGTATTCGGCGCCATCGTGATGGTCGGCGCCTCCAACGCGGTGAATCTCACCGACGGGCTGGACGGCCTGGCCATCGTGCCGGTGATGATCGCGGCGGCCACCTTCGGCCTGATCGCCTACCTGGTCGGCAACTTCGTCTTCGCCCAGTACCTGCAGGTCCACTTCGTGCCCGGCGTCGGCGAGGTGGCGGTGATCTGCGGGGCCATCTGCGGAGGGGGCTTGGGCTTCCTCTGGTACAACGCCCCGCCGGCCAAGATCTTCATGGGCGACACCGGCTCGCTGGCGCTCGGCGGCGCGCTCGGCGCGGTGGCGGTGGCGACGCGGCACGAAATCGTGCTGGCCATCGTCGGCGGCCTGTTCGTGGCCGAGGCGCTCTCGGTGATGATCCAGGTCGCCTACTTCAAACGCACCGGCAAGCGGGTCTTTCTGATGGCCCCGATCCACCACCATTTCGAGCGGCTCGGCTGGGCGGAGTCCACCGTCGTCATCCGCTTCTGGATCGTGGCGCTGATGCTGGCCTTCGTCGGCCTCGCCACCCTGAAACTCAGATAGGGAGCATCGCAGGCGATGATCCCCGTGCGTGGTTTCGAGGGCCGCAAGGTGGCCGTGTTCGGTCTCGGCCGGACCGGGCTGACCGCCGCGCGGGCGCTCGAAGCCGGCGGGGCTCACGCCGTGCTCTGGGACGAGAACGAGAAGGGCCGCGCCGCCGCGAGAGCAGAGGGCTTCGAGGTCGCCGACCTCAACACCGCCGACTGGAGCGGGTTTGCCGCCCTGATGCTGTCGCCCGGCGTGCCGCTGACCCATCCGGCGCCGCACTGGACCGTCGACAAGGCCAAGGCCGCCGGCGTCGAGATCGTCGGCGACATCGAACTCTTCGCCCGCTCGGTCAACGCAGCGCCCTTCCACAAGCGCCCCAAGGTCGCCGTCATCACCGGCACCAACGGCAAGTCGACGACGACGGCGCTGCTCGGCCATGTCTGCTCGGCGGCGGGGCGCGACACCCACGTCGGCGGCAACATCGGCTTCGGCGTACTCGGCCTTCCCGACATGCACGGCGGCGCGATCTATGTGCTGGAGGTGTCGTCCTACCAGCTCGACCTGACCTCCAGCCTGAAGCCGGACGTCTCCATCCTGCTCAACATCTCGCCCGACCACGTCGACCGCCACGGCGGCATGGAAGGCTACGTCGCCGCCAAGAAGCGCGTGCTGCTCAACCAGGGCAAGGGCGACACCGCCGTCATCGGCGTCGACGATGCCTGGTGCCAGCAGATCTGCACCGAGATCACCGCCGCGAACCGCCGCACCATCCGCCCGATCAGCGCCTCCAAGTCGATGGGCCGGGGCGTCTATGTGCTGCAGGGCGTGCTCTACGACGCCACCGGCGACCGCGTGGTCGAGGTCGCCGACCTCACCGCCGCCCGCTCGTTGCCAGGCCGTCATAATTGGCAGAACGCCGCCGCCGTCTACGCCGCCGCCCGGGCGTTGGGGATCTCGCAGGACGCGGTGGCCGAGGGCCTGCTCAGCTTCCCCGGCCTCGCGCACCGGATGGAGACAGTCGGCCAGATCGGCAAGGTCCGCTTCGTCAACGACAGCAAGGCCACCAACGCCGACGCCGCCCGCCAGGCGCTGAGCAGCTACCCGCGCGTATACTGGATCGCCGGCGGCCAGCCCAAGGCCGGCGGCATCGAGGCGCTGGCGGACCTCTTCCCCCGCGTCGCCAAAGCCTACCTGGTCGGCGACGGCGCCGCCGAGTTCGCCCGCACGCTCGACGGCAAGGCCGAGCACGTCATCTCCAAAACCATCGACGCCGCCACCGCCGCCGCCTTCGCAGACGCGCAAGGCAGCGGCGAGGACGCCATCGTCCTCCTCTCCCCCGCCGGCGCCTCCTTCGACCAGTTCACCGACTTCGAGCAGCGCGGCGAGGCCTTTCGGGCGGCGGTGCACAGCCTCGTCCAGCCCGCCCTGAAGGGAGCGCGCGCATGAGCAACCTATTGCTCCCTTCCCCCTCGAGGGGGGAAGGGCCGGGGATGGGGGTGAGTGCAGGGAGCTGCCGACTAGCGCTGTTTGGCTCTGAGCCCCCCCACGCCTATCGCTCACACTCAGCGGCCACACCCCCAACCCTGCCCTTCCCCCCTCGAGGGGGAAGGGTTCAGGAGCTCATGCCATGACCTCCCACCACGCTTTCGCCAGATCAGACCGCTCCGCCGTCGGGCTGTGGTGGTGGACGGTGGACCGCTGGCTGCTCGGCGGAGTGGCCATCCTGATGGTCATCGGCCTGCTGCTGTCGTTCGCCGCCAGTCCGGCCGCGGCGGCGCGGATGAACATCGCCGATCCGTTCCACTTCGCCGTCCGCCAGTCCATCTTCGCCATCGGCGGCGCGGTCATCCTGCTGGCCACCTCGATGTTGTCGCCGAGGGGCGTCAGGCGGGTGGCGTTCGTCGTCTATGTCGCCGCCATCCTTTTGATGATCGCGCTGCCCTTCATCGGCCACAGCGCCAAGGGCGCCGCCCGCTGGATCCAGCTCGGCGGCTTTTCCCTGCAGCCGTCCGAGTTCATGAAGCCGGCGCTGATCGTGCTGGTCTCGTGGATGTTCGCTGAGGCGCAGAAGGGCGAGGGCGTGCCCGGCGTCTCCATCGCCTTCTTCCTCTACCTGCTGGCCGTGGCGCTGCTGCTGATCCAGCCGGACGTCGGCCAGACGGTGCTGATTACGGTGGCCTTCGGAGCGGCCTTCTGGATGGCGGGGGTGCCGCTGACCTGGATCATGGGACTGGGGGTGACGGCCGTCCTTGGCCTGTGCAGCACCTACTTCCTGTTCGACCACGTCCACGCGCGCGTCGACAAGTTCCTGTCGCCGGAGAAGGCCGACACCCACCAGATTACCCGGGCCGCCGAGGCCATCGCCAACGGCGGGCTGTTCGGGCGCGGTCCCGGCGAGGGCGTCATGAAGCGCCACGTCCCCGACCTGCACACCGACTTCATCTATTCGGTCGCCGCCGAGGAGTATGGCCTTATCTTCTCGCTGTTTCTGATCGGCCTGTTCGCCTTCATCGTCACGCGCGGCATGTACAAGGCCCTGCGCCTGGCCGACCCGTTCGAGCAGGTGGCTTCGGCCGGCCTCTTCGTGCTCGTCGGCCAGCAGGCCTTCATCAACGTGGCGGTGAAT
>Ga0190273_10000129_pt1 | contig 39722 bp, 44 predicted proteins | sample Popmic504IS_FD_134513 | JGI IMG/M metagenome (GOLD analysis project Ga0190273, IMG submission 134513) | Populus adjacent soil microbial communities from riparian zone of Shoshone River, Wyoming, USA - 504 IS | ecosystem: Environmental > Terrestrial > Soil > Riparian zone > Trees stand | place... | reverse complement strand
CTGGGGAGAGGGGAAGAAAAGGAAGAACAATGATCGTTATCGACGGTGCGGAAGGGGAGGGTGGGGGGCAGGTGCTTCGGACTGCTTTGTCGCTCTCGCTTGTTACGGGCCAAGCGTTCCGGATTGAGAATATCCGGGGCGGGCGGGCGCGGCCGGGGGTGCTTCGGCAGCATGTCACGGCGGTGGAGGCGGCGTGCGCGATCGGTGGGGCGGATTGCCCAGAATTACAGGTCGGGGCGGCGAGCCTGAGCTTTACGCCGGGGGCGGTGAAGGCGGGGGAGCATCGCTTTGCCGTCGGCACGGCGGGGAGCGCTGTGCTGGTGCTTCAGACCATTTTGCCGGCGCTGATCCTTGCCGACGGGCCGTCGCGGCTGGTGGTGGAGGGGGGCACGCACAATCCATCCGCGCCGCCCTTCGAATATCTCGCCGAAACTTTTCTGCCGCTGCTGGAGCGGATGGGGCCGCGCGTCTCGGCGCGGCTCGTCCGCCACGGTTTCTACCCGGCGGGCGGCGGTCGGATCGAGGTGGACGTGGCGCCGGTGCGCGCGCTCGCGCCGCTGGAGCTTGTCCAGCGCGGCCCGCTCCTGGAGGTCGGCGCGCGGGCGCTGATCGCGGCGCTGCCGGCCGAGATTGCGGCGCGCGAGCTTGCCGAGGTCAAGAAGCGGCTGAGCTGGCCGGACGAGGCACTGCGCGTCGAGGAACTGCCCGAGGCGGTCGGCCCCGGCAACATCCTGATGCTCACCGCGCGGTTCGAGCAGGTCACGGAGATCGTCAGCGGCTTCGGCCAGCTTGGCGTGTCGGCGCAAAGCCTCGCCAAGCGGGCGGCGCAGCGCATGCGCGGCTTCCTGGAATCGCCCGCCGCGGCGACCGGGCCCTACCTTGCCGACCAGCTCCTGCTGCCGCTTGCGCTGGCCGGTGGCGGCTGCTTTACGACGGTGAAGCCGAGCGGCCATGCCCGCACCGGCGCGTCGGTGATCGAATGCTTCCTGCCCCTGTCGGTCAGCTTCGAGGAGCGCGACGAGGGCTGCTGGCTGGTATCGGTTTCGGCGCGAAAATAGGGCGCTGCGTCGCTTGACTCAGAGAGCCCCGGCTCCTATTTGCGCCCTATCCCGATAACCGGTTGCCCGGCGGCGCTTGCGCGCGCGTCGGATTTGCTTGTTTTAGGGCCCATTCAAGCTTTGAGATGGAACGGTGGCCAGCCGATCCGTGGAGCAGGAGATTTTACCCCATGGCACGTATTGCGGGCGTCAACATCCCGACCAACAAGCGCGTTGAAATCGCGCTTACCTACATTCACGGAATCGGCCGCACCAAGGCCCGTGAACTGACCGCCAAGATCGGCATCGCGCCCGAACGCCGCGTGCAGGACCTTTCCGACCAGGAAGTGCTGCAGATCCGCGAAGCGATCGACGCCGGCTACACGGTGGAAGGCGATCTTCGCCGCGAAGTTTCGATGAACATCAAGCGTTTGATGGACCTCGCTTCGTATCGCGGGCTTCGTCATCGCCGCGGCCTGCCGGTGCGCGGCCAGCGCACCCACACCAATGCCCGTACCCGCAAGGGCAAGGCCAAGCCGATCGCCGGCAAGAAGAAGTAAGGGGTAGATCGACATGGCTCAGGCACCGCAGCGCGTCCGCAGGCGCGAGCGCAAGAACATCACGGCCGGCGTCGCGCACGTGAACGCAAGCTTCAACAACACGATGATCACCATCACCGACGCGCAGGGCAATGCTATCTCCTGGTCGTCCGCCGGCACGATGGGCTTCAAGGGGTCGCGCAAGTCGACTCCTTATGCCGCCCAGGTCGCCGCCGAGGATGCCGGCAAGAAGGCCGCCGAACACGGCGTTCGCACCCTCGAGGTCGAAGTGAAGGGTCCCGGTTCGGGCCGCGAGTCGGCGCTTCGCGCGCTGCAGTCGGTGGGCTTCACCATTACGTCGATCCGCGACGTGACCCCGATCCCGCACAACGGCGTGCGCCCTTCCAAGCGCCGCCGGGTCTAAGCTTTTCGGCGCCCTGCTTCGGCGGGGTGCCGGCTTGAAATACCAAAACCATCCCCGATGGTTTTGAAAACTTTGGGAGGCGGACGCGTCTCCCCAACGCCAGAGGAATCACATGGCCGTCAACGCAAAAAACTGGCAGGAAATGAAGAAGCCCAACGCCCTTGAAAAGCGCGCCGCCGGCGATGCGCGCCGCAAGGCGACGTTTGTCGCCGAGCCGCTCGAGCGCGGCTTCGGCCTGACGCTCGGCAACTCGCTGCGCCGCGTTCTGCTGTCGTCCTTGCAGGGCGCCGCGGTGACCTCGCTTCGCATCGAGGGCGTGCTTCACGAATTCTCTTCGCTGGCCGGCGTCCGCGAGGACATCACCGATCTCGTCCTCAACGTGAAGCAGATCGCGCTTCGCATGGAAGGCGACCAGCCCAAGCGGCTCCAGCTCTCGGCCACCGGCCCGGGCGAAGTCACCGCCGGCCAGATCGCCGCGACCGGCGACATCGAGGTTATGAATCCCGGCCTGGTGCTCTGCCACCTGGACGAGGGCGCCAACCTCAACGCCGAATTCACCGTGGAAGTCGGCAAGGGCTATGTCGCCGCCGCCTCCAACCGCCCGGTCGATGCGCCGATCGGCGTGATCCCGGTCGATGCCCTGTACAGCCCGGTCCGCCAGGTCAGCTACAAGGTGGAGAACACCCGCGTCGGCCAGGAGCTGGATTACGACAAGCTCACCATCTCCGTCGAAACGGACGGCACGCTGACCCCGGACGATGCGCTCGCTTATGCGGCGCGCATTCTTCAGGATCAGCTGCAGCTCTTCGTCCACTTCGACGAAGGCATGACGATGACGTCGGTGCCGACCGGCAGCGGCGGCGCGTCGCAGAGCAGCTCGGGCGATGCCGATCAGGACGCCAACCAGCTCAACCGTTATCTTCTCAAGAAGGTCGACGAGCTGGAGCTTTCCGTGCGTTCGGCCAATTGCCTGAAGAACGACAACATCATCTACATCGGCGACTTGGTCCAGAAGACCGAAGCCGAGATGCTGCGCACGCCGAACTTCGGCCGCAAGAGCCTGAACGAGATCAAGGAAGTGCTGTCCAGCATGGGCCTCCGCCTCGGCATGGACATCCCCGGCTGGCCGCCCGAGAACATCGAGGAAATGGCCAAGAAGCTCGAGCAGGAGCTGATGGGGTAACGCCCAAAGGCGTGTCCGGGGGACAGGCCGACGGCGTTACCACGATCCGGGCGTCTAGCCTGGATCGGGCGGGGGCTTCGGCTGAAATTAATACTTTCAGCCGGTTTAGAAAGGGAAGGGCCGCTCCAGGGATGGGGCGGCCTTTTCTTGTGCGGGCAGCACGTTTGCCCGGTGGTATCCGGGCATCTGACATGGGGCAAGGCGCTGCTGGATCGTCGGCGACCATCGCCGCTTCGTCCGCGCTCAGGCGGATCTTCCAAAGCTCACGCTTCGGCCGCTTCTACCGGTCACACCTCTCCACGCGTGCGCGCATCTGGTCGAAATTTTCGTACACAAACAACAACGGCATCATTGTTCGATACTCCGCCACGAGAAAGCCGAGCCGCACCGGCTTCGGCTTGCCTTTGACGTCCATCACGCGAATGAGGTCGAGCACAACGCCGCCCCAGCCCTTGAACTGCGTCATGCCCTGATAATAATAAGCGGCCCATTCGCCCTGGGTATTGTCTATTGCAGCCACCTTCGATCCGACGGATCCATCATTGGGGACCAACCGCGGAAGCATCGGATATCCGAGCAGCATGTCCGGACTTTTCACACCCGGATACATCTGCCGCAAGCGTTCCCGGGTCTTTTCAGCCACTGCCGCCGAGTTTGAAAAGGTAATCCGCTGGTGGGTGAATGGGTCGACGCTGTTGAAGTTGGTAACCTCGCCATTGGCCGTGATGAGCAGCGAAGTGGGCGCGTCTAGAGCCTTGATCGAAACCGCTATCCTGTCCCGAACCGGCGCCGTATTGATCGTCATCGCGCCGTTCAGTTCGGTGGCTCCGGTCCGGCTCCAGAAAAGCTCGAAGGTGCAGTTGTTTCCTCCGACATAATGTAATCCGGCCGGGAGCGGAGTTGCCTTCACCGGTATGATACTGCGTAGCGTGCTGCCAAAATGTACCGTGCCGTTCACGACTTTGGTTCGCTTACCCAATATGTTGGACGTGGCGGCGCTTAGCGGGGACGCAGCGAGCTGCGTGATCAGTCCGAGCAGGAGCCAGCGAACCAAGGTCATCTACCGATACTCCATTCCGCCAGCGCTTTCGCACTCGCCGGCGGTAAGCCTTGTCTCGCGCCCCTCGGGCAGGACGCAAGCAATCGTCGCGGGTGCGGCCGGGACGACAGCGCGCTTCTGCCTGGTTCGCGGCCGCCGCACCGGTGCTACAGAGTCCGCGGACGAAGTGCCGAGTTCGGCTGAATGCGTTTCACCTGTGGTCACGGTGCTTTGTAGCGCGGGTGGTCCATCGTCTTGGGCCGGCGACTCTGTGGGCTGCGGTAGCGGCGAGGGCTCAGCCTGATCGCTTTGAACGGGGGCTGCGGCTACTTCAGGCGCCGCACCAACCGGAGCGCGTGGCGGAGCAGGGATCGACGCTGCGCCCGGCATGGGCGAATTTTCCTGCTGCCACCGAGCGTCGACGTATATTTGCGCAGCCAATATGGCCGCGCCGAGCGCCACCAACCCGCCGATCAGCAGGAGTTGCTGCTTCGTCGGGTCCCCCTCGTGGCCGGGACGCAGGCCCGGGACCATTGGCGCCAGCAAGAAATAAGCCGAAGCTAAACCCGCGGCGACGTTGGCGTAGACGAGCAGGCTGATCCATCCGCCAAGGAATGGCACCGTCTGCGTCAGGCTGTGGGTGAGCCAGCCCCAATTATAGTCCATGAGCGTGTACGCTGCGCCGAAGATCGACACGGAAAAGAGGATTTGACGGTGCCTGGGTGAGACTGCGGCGGCCCCCAAGGCCAGAACAGCCGTATCAATGATCGCCAGGGGCAACAGAACAGCGAAAACGACCCAGACCACGAAACAGATTGCAGCCAAGACGACGACAAGCTGCCCCAGGCTATCGCCGAGATCGTCCTTGGACGAGGATGCGGAGCGGCTGGCGCGGGTGCTTCGGGCGTCGGCTTCGTATCGAGTGACGCGGACGCGCCTCTCGCCGAAACCGAGAAAGCCGCCGCGGGACTCCGTTTGGGTGGAGCTTATTTCGCAGCCGTCCTCTGCATAGCCGATGCGCGCGTGATGTGACCCGATGCCGAGAAAGCCCCCGCGTTCCTCGACTCGCGAGTAGCCAGCACGCTCTCCCCGGCTGTCATAGTTCGCCTCGACATCTTCAGCGCCGATGCCGAGGAAGCCACCCCGCTTTTCCCCACGGGAATAGCCGACCTCTTCGTGGTCGCGATCGTACTCAACCCTTTGTCTTTCAGTGCCGATGCCGAGGAAGCCGCCCCGATCCTCGTTCTTGTACTCGCCTACCCTTTCCCCGTCCTCGTAGATGTATTCATGCTCCGTTCCCCAAATATCGCGTTGCGTTCGCGTCTCGCGTTCCCCAGTCATAGACGTCTCCCCGCGCAAGGCGCCCCAGGCATCTTATTTGTTGATGCGTGCGGCAACAAAGAACGTGACTAACAAACAAGACTTAGAACAGCCTGGAGTCAACCCGGCAGCCAAGTTTGAAGAAGATCGGGCGCGGCCGAGGATTTAAGCAGCATCGTAGGGTGCGCCAAAGAATCACCGGCTTCGTCCCCCGTGCAAAGCAGTTCGCCTCGAGCCTGGAGAGCGATGAGCGCGCAGCGCCACGCTCCGTCCGCTCCGCCGCGGGTCTGGCAGGTGAGCTTTTTCCGTCAGTGTTTGAAACAGTGGTCGCGGTGCCAGGCTAGGTAGGCAGGGTGGGGCCTTGATGCGGCAGCGGCCGGGGCGATCGCTCTGCCTGTTTTGTTCACCAGCGCCCAAACCGCGTCCGGATCGTTTGCCTGGCGCGACACCAGCACCTCAAAGTTGTCCGAAAGGCTGATCAGGCCGCGATCGAACATCCAGTGGGCGGTGCCGGAAAGGGCCAAGCCATTGGTGATGATGTCGGGTCCATTCGCCTCGACAGGCTTGATGTGCGCCGCTTGCACTTCGGCGCGGCCGCCGCCGTTGATGAAACGCAGTCCGGTGATCGCGCAACGGCAATCATAAGCGTCGAGCACTTTGCGCCTGAAAATGCGATCGCGGACTGGACGGGAGGCGTAGATGTCGACGCGCTTACGCTCGACATCGAGCTCGAACGGGCTTTGTTCTTCGCGTAGACCGGGGGGAAGCTGAAGATCGGGCGCTGCGCCGATGCGCGGCAGCAGCGGGTCCTCGTTCGGGATCCCAAGATCGAGGATGCGGTTGAAATCCCGCAGTGAGATCGGCCGCACGGCCGCCTGGGCGCGACCGGAAAGCTTTCCCGCCGCATTGAGTAGCCCGGTTTCAGCATAGCCGTCCGCGCCGGAGAAGGGCACGTTCCGCTCGAAGGGCAGGTAGCTCCCCGGCTCAATCAGAGCTACGTACATGCCGGGAACCGATGGGTCGGGAACAATCCGCTCGACGCGGGCGATCGCATAGTAGCCGGCGCCGCCGCCTTTTACCGGCTCATAATAGACGATCCAGTCGCCCAGGAACTGGGAAGCGCGGCCGAGGTATTGGGCGGGGAATTGATAGCGCGTTTCCGGATGATCTTCGTAGATCGAATCAGGTCGGTGCAGAAAGACGCCTCTTGTCATCGCGCTTCAGTGGCCTTCCTTCGCATTGGTTCAGCCTAGAGAGGCCGCACGGCAAGGCAAGCAGCACAAGCGCTATTGTTTACACCATTTCGGCGCAAGTGAGCCCGAAGGGCCAGGGCTTTCGGTGCGCTTCAGCGCACCAGGGCGCCGGCGATAAGGTCGGGGTCGATCCGCTCGGCCGGGAGCCGCTCGATGGTGCCGGAGACGCGGTCCGCGGCGGCGAGCTGGTCGGGGAGGGCCTTTCGGTCCGGCGCGTTGGCGGCGCGGGCTTCGGAGGCAAGATGCTCGACGAGGCGGTCGAGCTCGGCCGCGTCGGGCGCGCGGAACGGCTCGGGCGCTTCGGCGCAGGCGGCGGTGAACAGGCCAAAGCTTGAGAAGGCGAGCAGGAGGAGGTGTTTGATCATCGCCGGGTAACGGCGCAGCGCGCGAATGGATGCGGGCGCGCGACTCGTTGATACGTGGAGGCGCCGATTCGAGCGTTTTCCTACGTCCGAAAATAAAGATGGCGGCGTGTTCTGGCACGGTTGAGAGGGCGAAATAGGCGTTCGCCGGCCGGCGTGGGCGGCAGTTTTCCGCGGCGGGTGCGGACTCGGCGTAGGAGGTATCCTATCTGGTACAAAGTGCTTGACATCGTCACGCTCATGTGGTACCTTTAAGACAAGCTGAAGAATTGTAGCTGGCGCTGGCGAGGCGCTTTTTCCCGACATCGGCGGCTGGTTTGGGTGGTTGTTTGACCCACCCCCGGCCCCTCCCTTTCCGTCCTCGGCGTGAATTGCGGGCGTTTGTGTGGGGGGAGGGGAGTGGTTCGGCCGGGCGCGGCGGGTTCTGCGCGGCGTTTCCCCTCCCTTTGCGCGGCTTTGTTGAGTTTGCGGGGAGGTTGGCGAGGGAGGGGAGTGGGTCGGCGGGGGTCGCTGAAATTGTGGGGACAACATTTGTGGCCGTCATGCCTTTGGGTGTGGCGGCCTTTTTCATGGGAAAGGCGTGGACGATGGCGAGTGGGGTGGCGAGCAAGCGGGTGTGCAGGAAGGCGGACCGCGCGGACGGCTGGACGACGGCGAAGAAGGCCGAGTTTCTCGACGTGCTCGGAGCGACGTGCAACATCGCGGCGGCGCTTCGGGCAGTGGGGATGAGCCGGCAGGGGCTTGAGAAATTGCGGGGTCGGGAAGGGACGTTTCGGGCGCAGATGGCCGAGACCCGGCGGCGGGCGTATCTGGACCTGGAGTTCTTCGCGCTCGAGAAAATGATGAACGGCACGGTGAAAACCGTGACCAAGGCCGACGGCAATGTGGAGACCGTGCACGAATTCCCGCTTGGCCTCGCCATGCAGCTTTTGAGGCTGCACCGCGACGTGGCGCAAAGCGCCGAGACGGAGGAGGCGGAAGAGCCGGGCGAGGAGGCGAAGCTGGAAGTGGTCGAGCGGCTGATGCGCAAGATGCGCGCGCTTCGGGCACGAATGGACCGGGAGGAGGCGGCGGCGCGCAAGGCGGCCGGCGGAGCGGATGCGGGGGACGCGGAGCCCGAGGAAGCGGGTGCGTCCGGCGCCGCCGCCGGTGAGCCGGACGCCCTTCTCCTGCCGGGGGAAGGGGATGGGCGGTGAATCGCAAGACCATGCTCGACATGGTGCAGCGGCTGGCCGACCTGCGGGACGAAGCGCTTTGGAAGCGGCTGTTCCTGGCCATGAGCGTGGCCGAAATTCTGGCGCTCGACACGTGTTTCGAAATCTGGGCGCATGAGGGGCAGAAGGAGCCGCAGAAGACGCTGAGCTGGCGGGTGTGGATGCTGCTCGCCGGGCGCGGCTACGGCAAGACCCGGGCGGGGGCGGAGTGGGTGAACGGGCTTGCCACCATGCCGGGCAAGCCGGTGCGGATCGCGCTGGTCGCGGCCAATGAAGCCGAGGCGCGGGCGGTGATGGTGGAAGGCGAAAGCGGCATCCTGGCCTGCGCAAGAAAGGGCCGGCGGCCGCGCTGGGAGCCGAGCCTCAATCGGCTGACCTGGCCGAACGGAAGCGTCGCCTTGATCTATTCGGGGGAGAATCCGAATGGGCTGCGCGGCGCCAACAACCATTTCGCCTGGGTGGACGAATTCGCCAAATATGCCCATCCGCAGGAGACCTGGGACAATCTGCAGATGAGCCTGAGGCTTGGGCAAAGGCCGCGGGCGCTGGTGACAACGACGCCGCGGCCGATCCCGGCGCTTAAGCGGATCCTGGCGGATCCCCGCACGGTGGTGACGAGGGGGCGAACCGAGGACAATGCCCAGCATTCCAAGCAGTTCATCGACACGATGATGGCGACCTATGCGGGGACGCGGCTGGGGCGGCAGGAGCTGGACGGCGAGCTGATCGAGGATGTCGCGGGCAGCCTTTGGCCTCGCGACCTGATCGAGCGGAGCCGCTCGGCGGGCGTGGAGGCGGACGGGACGCGCCGGATCGTGGTCGGCGTCGATCCGCCGATCTCGGTGGGCGGCGATGCCTGCGGCATCGTGGTCTGCGGGGTGGACGCAGGCGGCGTCGGCCATGTGCTGGAGGATGCAAGCGTCCAGGGCCTGCGGCCGGAAGGCTGGGCACGGGCGGTGATCGCCGCGGCGGAGCGCTGGCAGGCGGACAAGGTGGTTGCGGAAGGTAACCAGGGCGGCGCGATGGTGGAAAGCGTGCTGCGCGCCGCCGACGCCCAGGTGCCGGTGCGGATGGTGTGGGCCAAGCGGGGAAAGACGGTGCGCGCGGAGCCGGTGGCGTTCCTGTTCGAGAAAGGCGAGGCCAAGTTCGGCGGGGCGTTCGCAGCGCTGGAGGATGAGCTTGCCGGAATGACGATCGGCGGGGGTTATGAAGGACCGGGGCGGAGCCCGGACCGGGCGGATGCGTGCGTTTGGGCGCTGACGGAGCTGATGCTGAGAAAGGCGCAGGCGGAGCCGCGGGTGCGGAGGTTGTAAACGATACCTCGACGCGCTGAACTTCGTAGCTTAGCATGAAGTGAACAGGGGAATGAGCGTGATCGCGAGTAAGGGTGCTAATGAGGGCCTTTTGAGTAACCTCCATATCAAGCGTGCAGCTATGTACGGGATGCTCTTGGTGGTTGCCGGGTTTGCCGTTGAAGCTTGGTTTCCCGGCATAGTCGACTTCATTAACAGCTTTCGAGTCGGGTATGTGAAGCCGGGAGAGAACCACGGCGGGGGCCATTCCCTGACGCTACTTAACCTAGCTGTGTTGTTGTTGAAGGAGCTCGGGGTCGCATTCCTTGTTGCAAGCATCATTGGGTGGGCCATCGAAAAGCAGGCGAAGGAGCGGGATAACCAAAGGGCAATGCAATTACGGGAGGATGTCGCAAACGATGCCGTGTTCGCTCTTTATGGACTGAGGCACCGCCGTGATTTTATCAAAGCGGTGGTTGAAACCAACCTAGAAGCAAAGATTGTACGGGAGGATATGAAGGTTGCATATTCTTTGCGGACCCTGAGCCGTGAAGAGGCCGACGTAGTTTCGCCGAAGAAGCCAGCGGATGCTCTTGAACGGTTCGTGGTCCTTGAAATGACCTCAACGTACACGTTTCGTAACGTGGCGGCGTCCGGGGAACTCGCGATTATCCGGTACGCCATTGCCCTTCGGCAGGGCGCGGGCGCTCGGCAGCTGACCAAGGCGCACTACGTTTGTATTGACGATAAACAGCTTAACGACAAGGAGATCGAAGCCGGCATATCCGCTCCCGAGAATTCCGACGACCTCACATACCAGTGGCAAAGACCGCTTGATCCAAACGGGACAGTGCGCGTTATCATCAGTGCGCGTTGTGTGAAGGAACGATCCGACAATGAGGTTTGGGGATCCTTTTTTCCGACGATGGGGAATATGGATTTGAGCCTAACGGTGCTGCCCGGGATGCGCTTTGGAGTTCGCGAGTTGAGCAGTGCGTCTTTGAGCAGCAAACTTTCGGTACCTAGCGACGTGTCCCGTAGTTGGACATTGACCGGTCCGCTCCTACGGCATAACAGCATCGTGTTCTGGTGGCGTACCCCAGAGGATGACGCCGAGGAGGATGAGATTTCCGCCCCAGTGGAGTTTTCTACCCCAGATCCGGCTGCCGAGTTGCCGTCGGTGCCAGCCTCGGAACGCCGGGGCTGGTTTCGGAGTTTACTTGATCTTAAATTCAGCCAAGGCTAATGCGCATTGGCGCAAAACGCTTTGTGTGTTGACCGGAGGAGATGTGGCAATGACTGGTATCAGGATCAAAGGCGACGGCGGCGGCGGCTGCTAAAGCCACGACACACTGCAAGCGAAATGCCGGCTCCGAAAGGGGCCGGTTTTTTTTCATCTGCTCGCGGTGGCACGAGTCTGAAGCTTGCAGAATGCACGAGCACAAGGCTGCGGCTCCATACCGGAGCGGGATAGCAGCGGCGGGTCGCTTGCCGATGCTGTAAGCCTCGATTCACATGGTTCTCGCGGGCCGCCCGTAAATGTCGACGCGTTTTGGGAGGAGACACAACATGAAATGGTGGTTTGGGCGGAAGGCCGGGCGGGATGCCCGGCCTTTTTTGTTTCGGTGGGGGCAGGGTGGTGCTGCCGTCGGCGGGGGGGAGTGGCCTCGGTCTTATGAGGCGCAGGTTCGGGAGGCTTATCTCGGCAATCCGGTGGCGCAGCGGGCGGTGCGGCTGGTGGCGGAGAGTGCGGCTTCGGCGAGCATTTATTCGGAAACGAGTGGGGACGTGGAGACGCCTACCGCGGCTGGCGCCGCGGCCCCTCCACCGCGCTACGCGCGGTCCCCCTCCCCGTTCCGGGGAGGACTTTTGACGCCTGCGCTTCTTGAGACGGCGGTTACGCATCTGTTGCTGCATGGGAATGCTTACCTGCAGGTGTTGTGCGACGCGGACGGGGTGCCGGCGGAGCTGTTTGCGTTGCGGCCGGAGCGGGTGAGCGTGGAGGCGGATTCGGGCGGGTGGCCGGCGGCGTATCTGTACAAGGCCGGCGAGGCGCGGAGCCGGGTGGCGGCGCGGGACGGGCTGGGCAAGCCGGGGCTGGTGCACCTGAAATCCGTGCATCCGCTGGACGACCATTATGGCCTGGGCTGCCTGGGCGCGGCGGCGGGGGCGGTGGCGATCCACAATGCGGCGTCGCGCTGGAACAAGGCGCTGCTCGACAATGCGGCGCGGCCTTCGGGGGCGCTGGTCTATGCGCCCGGCGATGGTTCGGCGTTGTCAGCGGACCAGTTTTCGCGGCTCCAGGAGGAGCTTGAGAGCCAGTTTGCGGGGGCAGGCAATGCCGGGCGGCCGATGCTGCTGGAGGGCGGGCTGAGCTGGCAGGCGATGAGCCTTTCGCCGGCCGACATGGACTTCGTCGGGCTGAAGGCGGCGGCGGCGCGGGAGATCGCTTTGGCCTTCGGGGTGCCGCCGATGCTGCTCGGGCTGCCGGGGGATTCGACCTACGCCAACTATCGGGAGGCGAACCGGGCGCTTTGGCGGCTGACCGTGCTGCCGATGGCGGAGCGGGTGTTGAGCGGGCTCGGGGCGGCTTTGGGCGCGTGGTGGCCGGGGCTCAGGCTGCAGGTCGATGTCGACCAGGTAACGGCGCTTGCCGAGGACCGGGAGCGGCTTTGGGCGCAGGTCAGCGGGGCCGGGTTTTTGAGCGATGCGGAGAAGCGGGAGATGCTGGGGTTTGGGGCGGTGGCTGGGTAGGGGCGCGTGCCCTCACCCTCCCAAGCCTTCGGCTCGGGTCCCTCCCTCTCCCTGAAGGGGAGAGGGGTTTTGTTGGAGGAGGAAAAGATGACGGTGGCGAGTGGGTCGATGATGGCGCTTTTGGTGGCGCAGGCGGAAGCGAAGGGGGCGGATATGCCGACGTTGCGGGCGCTGATCGAGGAGGCTTCGGCGAGCGGGGCGGACAAGGCGCTCGGCGCGCTCGGGCTGCGCGACGAGAAGGCGCGGCGGGACATGGATGAGCTTCGCGAGCTGCTGCAGGCGTGGCGGGATGCGAAGAAGAGCGCGTGGACGGCGGTGGTCGCCTGGGGCGTGCGTATACTCTTGGCTGCACTTGTTCTCGGGATGAGCGTCAAGCTCGGTTTCTGGGAGAAGATCTGATGCGGTTCGCGGGGTATGCGGCGGTGTTCGATCGGCCGGACGGAGGCGGGGACGTGGTTCGGGCGGGGGCGTTTGCGCGGTCGCTGAAGCGGGGCGCGCAGGGGGTGCCGCTGTTGTGGCAGCACGATGCGGGGCGGCCGATCGGGCGCATCGAGTATCTGAGGGAGGACAAACGTGGGCTGCGGGTGATCGCGCGGTTGTCGGAAGGGCGCGCGGGCAAGGAGGCGGCGGCGTTGCTGAAGGAAGGCTCGGTGGGCGGGCTGAGCTTCGGGTACCGGGTGCGGGAGGCGAGCGGCGAAGCGCCGCGCGAATTGAGGGATCTCGACCTCGTCGAGGTCAGCCTGGTGACCATGCCGATGCAGCCCAAGGCGCGGGTGCACGCGGTGGACGTGGACGCCGATTCGCAAGCCTGAGGGCTGCCAAAGTCCTACACGAAACGCGAAAAAATAACGCTTACAATCAGCGGGTTAGCACCTGTTTTGCGGCGGATTTCGGAATCGGGTTTGCGATGTAGGATTTCACCTGTTCTTGTTTCGTTCGCAAGCCGGGCTGTCCGGATGCAACGATTGAAAGGTTCATATCATGACGTTTCCCAGTTCCGATGCCATCGGCCTGTTCACGGCCGCGGCGACGTTCGACATCCCCACCGGCACCGACCGGGTGCGGACTTCCGGCTACGGCGCGGTCGGCTCCGGCTCCGCCGACTATCTCTACGATTCGGCGGTGAACTCGGCCTATGTGACGGCGAACCCGCGGACCGCCTTCCTGTCCTCCAACGGGCGCGGCTTCCGGCTCGACCCGCAGCAGCGACTGACCATCGAGATGTTCGGCGGCAAGGGCGACCTGGTGCTGACCAACGGCATCCCCGGCGTGGTTTCGGGCACCCCGACCGACAACCTCGCGCCGTTCAACGCCTATGCCAAGTTCGCACGGTACGGCTTTGAAAGCCCGTACCGGGTGGCGGTGCCGCCGATTCACTTCACCGCCGCGGGCTATTATTTCTCGGGCCCGCTCGAGCCTTATTCGCTTGTCCACCTGATCGGGGTTGCGGCCGACAGCGACGCCGTCACCGGCACGATGTTCCGCTTCCCGGCCAACACGTCGGGTCTGATCATCAACCTCCACAATTCGGGGGCCGGCGGCACCATCGAGTGGGGCTCGCAGGGCGGCGCGGCGACCGGAAGCATCGTCGAGAACATCTACTTCCTCGGCGGCGGCGGCACCGACACGACCAAGCACGGCTGCTGGATGCGCGCCCGGGCACTGCTGCGCGGCTGCGTGTTCGACAGCTTCGCGGGCTGCGGCACCGCGATCGTCGGCAGCAGCAATTTGAGCGGCGCGGATTACGGTTCGCCCAACGAATGGCGGGTCGAGAATTGCGAGTATCGCGGGAACAAGGGCGTTGCCGCGTTCTGGGTCAAGGGATCGGACAGCAATGCCGGCACCGCGATCAGCATCCGCATCAAGGACACGTTCGGGATCGGCATCCTCGACCAGTCCTCGCTCGGCAACACCTACCTCAACCCGCAGATCGACGGTTCGGGCGAGGTGCTCGACGCGGCGAACGGGCGCGGCCGGGTCTACTATTCGGGCCACGTCTACAAGCTGGTCAAATCGAGCGACATCGGCACCACGCCCGGGACCGCCCCGAGCGTCTGGTCCGACCAGGGCGTCTATGGCGCGGCCGACGCCTATTGGCCGCAGTGGAGCGCGACCACGACCTACCAATCGGGCGCCGGCCTGATCGTGGAAGGGGCCAGCAACCAGACCCAGGTGCTGGGCGTCTATACGGAGAGCGTCAACATCAACACGACCAACTCCGGGGCGATGGTGATCAACGGCGCGGCGATCCCGGTGGAAGGCAGCAACCACCTGTATGCCTCGGGCGACAACATCCGCAACCGCGGCGGGATCGGCACATGGCGGACCTGGGGCGGCGCGCTGCACAAGGCTTCGTTCGGCGCCTACAGCCATGTGACGGTCGGCTATAAGCACTCGGACGGCCATTCCGTGCTCGCCCACCTCGACGAGCGCGACAATGTGACGATGTCCTACCACCGGGATTCGTTCGGCAACTATGTCTACGCTTCCTCGGTGGAAGGCGGCGGCGGCGGCGATGTGTACAGCGTGTCCGGCAAGAACACGAACCGGCAGTACGGAACGGGGGTGAAGCAGAGCTACGTCTTCACTGTTCCGAAGCTGGCGTTCCGCGACGTCAACGCAGGTTCGGACGACATGCGCATCCACTGCATGGTGCAATCGGTGCCGACGAGCGGCGCCCATGCCCGCGGCGAGATCGCGTGGAACATGCACCCGAGCGCAGGCGGCAAGATCGGCTGGGTGTGCGTGACTTCGGGTACGCCGGGGACGTGGAAGCCGTTCGGCGCGATCGACGCGTAAGCGGCCACACGGCAGAGTGGGGGGCGGGCGCTTTGCCCGTCCCCCATTTTCGCGAGGGATCAGGCGACCTGCGCCGGGTCCGCGGCGACGAGAGAGAAGCCGGGGACGGGGCGGGTTTCCGGGCCGTCATGGTACATGTCGATGTCGATTTCCTGCGTCGGCTTGCCGGGGCAGGTGACGTCGTAAGCATCGACGATATTGCCGAAGACGCCGATCCCGATGCTGCCCCGGCGGGTGAAGGCGGGCGCGTTGCCATCGGCGCAGCGCAGGCGGCCCAGATAGGCGATCTGGCCTTCCGGCATGTTCTCGCGAACCGGATTGAGCTTGCTGCCGAGCGGGTGCGCTTCGGCCTTGGCGATGGCCGCGTCGAGTTCCTTGCCGGACAGGCCGCCGCCGCCGAGCTGGCGCATCATGTCGCGCGCTTCGTTGGGGCGGTGCTGTGCGGCGGCAGGGAAAGCCAGAAGGCCGGCGAGGGCGGCCAACGCAGCGAGCTTGGTGACGGACATGGGCGATCCCCCTTGCGATGGAGGGGAGAAGATGAACGCGCGGGACGGAGAGTCAAACGGGAATTGCGGGGTGCCTGGACGCCTCGCCATCCGAGCGGCGGTGGGGGGTGGTGCGGATTGCGCGGGCGCTGGGGCGAGGAGGGTTTGGGCGAGGGTGTTTGCTGACTCCGCAGCGGCGCTAGCGTGGGCCCCCTCCACCATGCTTCGCATGGTCCCCCTCCCCGTTCCGGGGAGGATTTAGGCGGGCGCGGGGTCACGCTGCATGGCGGCTTTTTAGAGCGAGTTTTGGAATTCCGCGAGGGCGGGAGTGGCGGGGAGGGCGGTGCCTTTCCCCGGCAGGAGGCGTGCGTGGGCACGATTTGGGAGAGTGTGATCATGTTGGAAGTGAAAGCGGATGGGCTTGAGGCGTCTTTCGAGGCGCTGGAGCGGCAGGATGAGGATGTTGCGCAGCTCAAGGACGAGATGGCGCAATTGAAGGCGCGGATGGATGCGCAGGCGGTGGCGGGCGCCCGGCCGGCGTTGAGCGGGGCCAAGGCGGCGGGCGGGGCGAGCTCGCCGTTTGTCGACAATTACCTGAGAAAGGGGCTGGAGAGCGGGGTGGAGCTGAAGGCGCTGTCGTCGGCCACCGACGCGGCCGGCGGCTATGCGGTGCCCGAGGAAATCGATGCGGCGATCGACCGGACGCTGACCGCGATCTCGCCGATCCGCGCGATCGCCAATGTCGTGAAGGTGGGATCGGCGGGCTATCGCAAGCTGGTGACGGCGGGCGGCACGCCGGCGGGCTGGGTTTCGGAAACGGCCGAGCGGCCGGAGACGGCGACGCCGACGTTCTACGAAATCGCGCCCCCGTTCGGCGAGCTTTACGCCAACCCGGCGGCGAGCCAGGCGATGCTCGACGACGCCGCGTTCGATGTCGAGGCGTGGCTGGCGAACGAGGTCGCGACCGAGTTCGCGCGGGCGGAAGGCGCGGCGTTCGTGACCGGATCGGGCGTGAACCGGCCCAAGGGCTTCCTGGCCAATGCGACCTCGGCGGCGGCGGACGGGGTGCGTCCGTTCGGCACGCTGCAATATGTGACGTCCGGCGCTGCCGGCGGGTTTCTGGGGAGCAATCCGCAGGACCGGCTGGTGGACCTCGTCCAGGCGCTTCGGCCGCCGTACCGGCAGGGCGCGGTGTTCGTGATGAACAGCGCGACGGCGGCGCGAATCCGAAAGTTCAAGACGGCGGACGGCGCGTTTCTGTGGCAGCCGGGTCTGGTGTCGGGGCAGCCCGATACGTTGCTCGGCTATCCGCTGGTCGAGGCCGAGGACATGCCGGACATCGCCGCGGATTCGCTCTCGGTCGCGTTCGGCAACTTCAAGGCGGGCTATCTGATCGCCGAGCGGACGGAGACGCAGATCCTGCGTGATCCGTTCACCCACAAGCCGTTTGTGCACTTTTACGCGACCAAGCGGGTTGGCGGGCAGGTGGCGAATTCGGAGGCGATCAAGCTGATGAAGTTCGCGATTTAGGGGGGGTCGGGTCGAAGTGGTACTTCGACCCGGGCTTAAGGAGGTTCGTCACCCCGGACTTGATCCGGGGTCCACCTGCCTTTCGCCAAGTCAGAAGAAGAAGGTGGATGCCGGATCAAGTCCGGCATGACGGTGTAGGTCGAAGTGGGACTTCGACCTAGGGAGGGGAGGCCGCGCTGAAGGGCGCGGCTTCACCCTCTCCCAGCTCCGTCTAAGCTCGCTGAAGAGGCTCGCTAAGACTGCGCAACCCTCTCCCTCAAGGGAGAGGGAGTTTTAATCTGTTTGGCGCCGTCGCGGATTTCGCGGCGGCGCTTTTGTTTGGGAGAGAGACGATGGCGGATGCTTTTTTGGGGGCGGTGGATGCGGTGGGGTCGCCGGCTACCCGGGCTGTGGCGGTGGTGGCGCATGATGTGAACGCTCTGGCCGATATTCCCAAGGCCCTGTTCGTGGGTGCGGGCGGGCATTTGGTGCTGCGCGGCGTTGGCGGCGGGGCGGATGTGACGTTCAAGAATGTCGCGGACGGGACGGTGCTGCCGGTCCGGGCGCAGTTTGTGCGGGCGACGGGAACGACGGCTGCCGACATTGTGGCGCTCTACTGATGTTCGGGCTCGGGTTGAGGCTGGGGGCGGCGGGGCGGCGGCGGTTCAGTCCGCGGGTGCTGTTTGCCAATGGCGAGCTTGGGGCCTGGTTCGATCCGTCGGACCTGTCGAGCATGTTCCAGGATCTGGCGGGAAGCGTGCCGGCGGTTGTCGGCGGGCCGGTGTCGCGGATCAACGACAAGTCGGGGCGGGGCTTTCATGCCGGGCAGGCGACGACGGCGCGGCCGGTGCTTCGGCAGGATTCGGGCGGGCGGTTTTACCTGGAGTTCGACGGAGTCGACGACCGGCTGCTGACCGCGGCGATGGCGCTCGACCAGCCGTGGGACCGGGTGTCCGCGGTGCGGCAGACGGGCTGGACGAGCGGGCGGCGGATCTTCGCGGGGGCGAGCGGCACGGCGGGCGCCTTGCAGCAGGCGGGGGCGAGCCCGGGGCTGGCCTTGTTCGACGGCGCGGTGGCGACGGCGAATAGCGGCGCGGCGGTGGGAAATGCGGCGGTGCTGTTCGAGCGGCATTCGGGCGCGGGGTCGCTGCTCGGAGTCAACAATCTGGCGGCGGTGAGCGGCAATCCGGGGACGGGCGCGGCGAACGGCGTTTCGGTGGGCGCGGATGCCGGCGGGGCCAATCCGGCGGCCTTTCACTTTTACGGGCTGTGCGTGGTCAAGGCGGTGCTGAGCGCGGCGCAGCTGGCGGCGCTCAAGGGCTTTTTGGCGGGAAAGGCCGGCGTGGCGCTCTGAGGCGCCGACCAAAGGAGGACATCATGGTGACGGGCGAAGCCTTGGACCCCGGCGTGGAGGCGCTGGGGGAGGCGAAGGCGTATCTGCGCGTGATCGGCGGCGACGAGGACGCGCTGCTGGCGCGGCTGCTCAAAAGCGCCGGGGAGCATTGCGAGAATTTCACTTCAAAGGTGCTGCTTGGCCGCTCTTTCGCGGAAACGATCGAGGCGAGCTCCGCCTGGCGAAGGCTGAGGCAGGGGCCGGTGACGGCGATCACGCTGGTGGAGGCGATCCGGGCGGACGGGCTCCCCCAGGCGCTGCCGGTGGCGAGCTATGCGATCGACATCGACGCGCGCGGCGACGGCTGGATCCGGGTGACGGATGCGGGCGGCGCGGCGCGGGTGCGGGTCTCCTATGCGGCGGGGCTGGCGGAGAGCTGGGCGGCGGCGCCCGAGGCGCTGCGCCAGGGGATCATCCGGCTTGCGGCGCATCATTACGCGCATCGCGACGAGGCGGATGGCGGCGGGCCGCCGGCCGCGGTGACCGCGCTTTGGCGGCCGTGGCGGCGGATTGGGCTGAGGCTGCGCTGATGTTCGAACGGGCAATGGAGGCGGCGCGGCGCCGGGGGGAGGCGCGGGCGCGGGACGTCGCGCGGCGGCTTGCCGAGGCGGCTGCGGCGGAGGCGCCGGCGGGGGTTCGGGTGGAGGCGTCGGACGAGGGGGTGCGGCTTTCCGGCCGCGGCCTCGCCCGGCGGATGGTGACGGAGCCGGCGCTGCGCTGGCTGATCGGGAGGGTGAGATGAGCGAGGTGAGTGCGGGGGAGTTGGTTTGTGCGCGGGCGGTTGCGGCGTTGCGGCAGGTGACGGGGCTAAGCGTCTACGATTACCCGCCGGTGCAGGCGGCGGCGCCTTACGCGGTGGTGGAGATCGGGCCGGTGACCGACTGGAGCTTCAAGGGCGGGGTGGGGCGCGAGCTGCGGCTGGCGCTGACCTTGTGGGACAGGGGCGAGCGGCCGACGCGGCTGCGCGACTTCACCCGCGCGGCGCAGCTCAAGGTGGAAGCGATCGAGGGCGAAGGCGAGGGCTGGGATCTGGTCTCGTTCCACTACCTGCGCGAACGGGCGGTGCCGCCGCGGCCGCCGACACCCAACGGGCTGACCGCGACAATGGTGGAATATCGCGCCCGGCTGCTGGAGCTTCAGCCGGCCGGCGAAGTGTTGGTGGCCTTGTAGCCCTCGTACGATTCGCTGGCGTTGAGGAGCAAGTCCTCGACCTCGAGACCCGCGCCTTCTTCGGCCGCGGCGCGCTTGATGCCGGACGCGGTGTCGGCCGAAATGACGGCGGCGCGAAAGGCCTGTTCCTGGGCGGTGCAGGCAGGGCCGAGGCCGGCTTTGAACGCCGCCTCCTCCGTGCCTGCCTTGAGGCTCTTTTTCATGAAGCCGCTGAGGCAGGCCGAATAGGCCTTGCGGGTTTTTGCGACGGTGTCGGCGGCGCCCTGGCCGGGCGCGGCGGCGGCAAGCGCGAAAGCAAGCACGGTAGAAATCATCCCCAATTCCTATCCATTTTTGAGACAAAGGAGACTGAGCCATGGGCGCAGAAAAAGGAAGCGCTTTCTTGTTGAAGATCGGCAACGGCGCCGAGCCCCCGGTTTACGGGACGGTGGCGGGAATGCGGACGACGCAGTTGTCGGTGAACGGCGAGCCGGTGAACGTGACCACCAAGGACAGCGGCGGGTGGCGCGAGCTGCTTTCGGGCGCGGGCGTGCGATCGGTGTCGGTGTCGGCGAGCGGCATCTTCACCGGATCGGCGGCGGAGTTGCGGGTGAAGGCGAACGCGCTGGCCGGGCTGCTCGACGATTATGAGCTGAGCTTCGAAAGCGGCGAGCGGATGCGGGGGCGGTTCCTGGTCACGCGGCTGGATTATTCGGGCGATTACAACGGCGAGCGCAATTATGCGCTGAGCCTGGAAAGCTCCGGCGCGGTGGCGGCGTTGTGAGCGGCGCGGCGGCGAACCCGGTGCGGGGAGAGGCGGGGCTCAGCGTTGGTGGCGAGACGCTGGTGTTGCGGCCGAGCTTCGAAGCGTTGGTGGCGGCGGAGGAGGAGTTGGGGCCGTTGTTCGCGCTGGTCGAGCGGGCGGCGGAGGGGCGGCTCAAGGTGGCGGAGATGGCGGCCTTGTTCTGGCATTGCGCCGGGGCGCGGAGCGAAGGCGTGACCCGGGAGCGGATCGGGGCGGCGATCGCGGAAGCGGGGCTCGCCGGGGTGGCGCCGGTGCTGAAGCGGTTGCTTGGGCAGATATTGCAGGGGGGCTGAGATGCTGTTTGCCAAGGCCGCGGGGCGGCTGGCGGGGGTGGCGGGGGCGCTGCTTGGGTGGCGGCCGGACGAGTTCTGGCGGGCGACCCCGGCGGAGCTTGGCGCGGTGCTGGCGGCGATGCTGCCCGAGGCGGCCGAGGGGATGGGGGCGGGAGAACTGGCGCGGCTGAGGGCGCTGTTTCCCGACGATTTGTAGAATGCGGCGGGGGAGGGACCCCTCCACCATGCTTCGCATGGTTCCCCTCCCCATGCTGCGCATGGGGAGGAATGAGATGGACGAGGAAATCGACCGGCTGATCGTGTCGGTGCGGGCGGATACGGGCGCCTTTGCGCGCGACGTGGCGGAGATGCGCGGGCAGCTTGAGGGGCCGCTTGCCGCGGGGGTAGAGCGGGCCGGGCGGGTGCTTGAGAATGCGCTGGTCCGGGCGGTGACCACGGGCAAGTTCGGCTTCGAGGATTTGAAGCGGGTGGCGCTGGCGGCGATGGCGGAGATCGCCCGGGCGGCGGTCCGCAGCGGGCTGAACTCGCTTGGTGGCGGCGGGCAAGGCGGCGGCGGTGGGACAGGGGGCTTGATCGCCTCGGCGGCGCAGGTGCTGTCGACTGTGCTGGGCGCGCCGGGGCGGGCGACGGGCGGGCCGGTTGCTCCGGGGCGGCCGTACATGGTCGGCGAGCGCGGGCCGGAATTGTTCGTGCCGACGGCGAGCGGGCGGGTGGAAGCCCATGGCGGCGGCGGCGGCGGACGCGATGTTCGGGTGAGCATCCGGATCGATGGCGGCGGGGCGGGGGAGCCGCAGGCGCTGGCCCGGTCTTCGCGGCAGGTGGCGCGGGCGGTGAAACAGGCGCTGATGCGGGTGGAGGATTAGGGGCCTGAATGACCACGGAGTTGGTTCATCGGCTTCAGAAGCCGTCACGCTTGCGATTGTACAGGAATTGGTACATATCGATGAGGCCAGGAGGGCCAGATGGACGTTCTAACCTATTCCGAGGCGCGGGCAAATTTCAAGGACGTGATGGACCGGGTCGTAGGGGATCGGACCCAGATCGTGATCACGCGGCAGAAAGCCGAGGCGGTCGTGGTGGTGTCTTTGGAAGACTGGAATGCAATGGAGGAAACCATGCACCTCCTCTCCACTCCCGCCAACGCAGAACGGCTGCGTGGGTCCATTCGCCAGCTTGACGCCGGTGGGGGCGCCGAGCGCGACCTGATCGAGCCGTGAAGCGGCTGTTTTCCGACCAGGCCTGGGAGGATTATCAATATTGGGCGCAAGCCGATCCCAAGACGCTCAAGCGGCTGAACGAGATCATCAAGGAATGCAGTCGCACGCCGTTCACCGGGATTGGCAAACCAGAGGGCTTGAAGGGCGACCTTCAAGGCTGGTGGTCGCGGCGGATCACCAAAGACGACCGGATCGTGTATCGCGTTAAGGGCAAGGGCGAGGAGCAAGTCCTCGAGATCGCCCAGTGCCGCCTGCATTACTGACGCGGCGGGCGCATCAGGGCGCAACTGAGAGTTTGCGCCTTTCGAGGCCCTGACAGCCTGACGGCTGCCAGCCGCTGAGTACGCCCGAGCGGCGTCCGACAATCCAGGAGAGATGAGATGCCTTACTGGCTTGCCCCCCGCGGGAACGGGGGAGTGCATCGGCGTGGGTGGGTGAAAAGGTTCGATCCTCGCTACTGGACCGTGAATTTTCCGCGGCCGATGATGGCGGGGGTGACGAGCACCGGCCCCGATGCGCTTCGGGTGGAGTGCGTTTTCTACAAGGCGGACGATCTGGCGGGGCTGATCTGGGAGGCCGAGGATCGGTGGGATCATCCGCTGCTCAGCTATGAGACGAGCCGGGATTTCCGGGGATGCGTGCTGTCCTTCCGGTGGCGGAGCGGGGGCGTGCGGGCGCTGGACGGGGTGGATGGGCCGACGCTGACGATCGAGGGGCGGGACGAGAGCGGGGCGGCGCGGAGCTGGTTCGTTCGGCTCTGGAATCATGCGGAAGGGACGCCGGAAGATGCGGCGGTTCGGCTCGACTTCGGCGATCTTGCCGGGGGGTGGGAAGGGGGCGATCCGGTGTGGGCGGGGGACGTCGACCGGATGTTCGTGTCGCTGGTGGCGCCGGGGTTTACGGGTGAGGATGCGGCGCTCGCTGCACCCGCGGAGGGGTGGGCGGAGATGTCCGCGATTGCCTGCGAGGGCTCGGGATCGGTGTTGGCCATCGGCGACGTGCTGGTGCCGGAGCACCGGCTTCGGATCGCGAGCGGCTATGACGATCTCTATCATCTGACGCCGGCGCGGGTGCTGCGGAACGCGCTGCAGCTCGGCTATCGCGGGGCGATCAACCATTATGTCGGGATGAGCCATTATTTCCGGCTCGAGAGCAACTCGGGTGGTTTCTATGTCAGTCTGGCGGGGGGTGTGCTGAACGGGCCGTGCGCGGCGTGGCATTCGGACTTTGCGGCGCGGGCGGAGGCGCTTGGGTACGAGCTGATCTGGTCCTTGTCGTATGAGCTGCTGGATCAGCATTGCTGGGGGGACTGGAAGCAGCGGGCGGCGGATGGTTCGCCGGCGCTGACCGGGTGGGAGCCGCCTTCGGCCTTGCTGTCGCCGGCGCACTCGGGCGCCATGGGCTATCTGCGGCTGGTGGCGCAGGCCTTTGCCGGGATTGCGGGCGAGGCCGGGCTCAAGGTGCGGTTCCAGGTGGGCGAGCCCTGGTGGTGGGTGCGGGCGGATGGGTCGATCTGCATTTATGACGCGGCGGCGGTGGCGGCGTTTGCGCCGGTGGCGATCGGGAATGTTCGGGGGCCGCTGAGCCTGGCGCAGAAGGCCACGCTGGATGCGGCGGGGGCGGTGCTGGCGGGATCGACGGCGGCGCTTTGCCAGGCGGTGAAGGCCGTGGCCGGCGACGCTGAGACGTTGCTGCTCGTTTACCTGCCGACGGTGCTGAACGGGGCGGATGTGCTTCGCGCGAACATGCCGGCGGGGTGGGCGAGCCCGGCGTTCGATGTGCTTCAGCTCGAGGATTATGACTGGGTGACGGCGGGCAATGCCGGGGCGAGCGCGCGCGGCGCGGCCGCGGCGACGGCGCGGCTCGGCTATCCGGTGGAGGGGCAGCACTATTTTGCCGGCTTTGTGCTGGCGCCGGAGGATGCGGCGCAGTGGGCGCCGATTGCGGCGGCGGCCGAAGCGGCCCGGGCGCGGGGGGTGGCGGAGGTGTTCGCCTGGGCGCTGCCGCAGGTGCTGCGCGACGGATTTACCTATTTTGGAGAAGGGGAGGGCGACGTGGACGCATTCGAGGATGTGCGCTTTCCGATCAGCCTTGGGCGGGAGGCGAGCGTGGAGCCGGCTTTCTCGACCCAGGTGGTGACGGGGGCGGGCGGCGCGGAGCAGCGCAACAGCGACTGGGCGGATGCGCGGCTGCGCTTCGACGTCGGGGCGGGCGTGCGGGGCGAGGCGGATCTGCATGCGCTGATCGGCTTCTTCCGGGCGCGGCGCGGCGCGGCGGTCGGGTTCCGGTTCGAGGATCCGTTCGACCATAGTTCGAACGGGATGACGGGGGTTCCGGACGCGGGGGACCAATTGCTGGGGCCCGGCGACGGCGTGCGGACCGACTTTGCTCTGGTCAAACATTATGGGGCGCAGGAGCGGCGGATCACGCGGCCGGTAGCGGGCAGCGTGCTGGTGTCGGTGGACGGCGTGGAGCGGGTGAGCGGGTGGACGCTCGGAGCCGGCGGGCGGGTGCTGTTCGACGAGGCGCCGGGGCAGGGCGCCGAGGTTCGGGCGGGGTTTCGCTTCGACGTGCCGGTGCGCTTTGCCGAGGACCGGCTGGCGGTGAGCCGGGCGACCTTCGAGGCGGGGGAGATCGCTTCGGTGCCGCTGATCGAGCTTCGGGAGGAGGGGGCATGAGCGCGATCCTCCAGGGGGAGCTGACCAGCCTGGCATTTTGCTGGCGGCTGGAGCGGCGCGACGGGGCGGCGATCGGCTTTACCAGCCACGACCGGGACATGGTGCTGGGCGGCTTTCGCTACCGGGCGGCGCCGGGAATGGCGCCGTCGGCGATCGAGCTTTCGGACGGCTTTTCCGCGAACATGCTGAGCGTGTCGGGCGCGCTGACCAGCGCCGCGATTGCGGGCGAGGACCTGCTTGCCGGGCGATGGGACGGGGCGGCGGTGCGGCTGTTCCTGGCTGACTGGCGGGAGCTCGGGGCCGAGACCGTGACGCTGGCGCGCGGGGTGCTGGGGGAGGTGCGGATGAAAGGCGGGGGGTTCGAAACCGAGCTGCTTGGGCCGACGGCGATGCTGGAGCGGCCGGCGGTGGAGGAGACTTCGCCCGAGTGTCGCGCGGCGTTGGGCGACCGGCGCTGCCGGGTGGACATGGCCGGGCGGGTGCGGATCGCGGCGGTGAGCAAGGTGGTGGAGGAGACGGTGCTGGAGGTGGCGGGGGCGGCCGAGGGGGAGAATGTCTACGGCTATGGGCGGCTGCGCTGGGTGAGCGGGGCGAATAGCGGGCTGGAGGCGGCAATTCTGAGTTCGGAAGGCTCGCGGCTGCGGCTGCGGGAGCCGCCGGCGTTTGCCGCCGAGGTGGGCGATCTCGTCGAGATTTCGGAAGGGTGCGACAAGCGCTTTTCGACCTGCGGCGGGCGGTTCGGCAACGCGCTGAACTTTCGCGGCGAGCCGCATCTGCCGGGGGTCGATCTCCTCACGCGCTATCCGGGTGCGTCATGAGCATGGTGGGCGAGGTGATCGCCGCGAGGGCGCGAAGCCTGGTGGGAACGCGCTTTCGGCCGCAGGGGCGCGACCCGGCTTATGGGCTGGATTGCGTTGGCACGGCGGCGGTTGCGGTGGGGGCGCCGGTCGAGGCGGTGCCTAGGGATTACCAGATGCGCGGCGAACTGCTGGCCGAGATGGAGGAAGGGCTTTGCGACTTTGGTTGCCGGCCGGTGGTGGCGCAGCCGCTTCGCGCGGGCGACCTGGTCGTGTGCCGGGCGGGACCTTCGCAATATCATCTCGCGGTGATCACGGGAGGCGGCTTCGTTCATGCCGATGCGCGGCTTCGGCTGGTGGTGGAGCGGCCGCTGCCCTTGCCGTGGCCGACGGTGAGCGCGTGGCGGATGGCGAGTGGCGAGTATGAAGAAGGAGAGGATTGATGGCGACCTTGGTCCTCAGCACGGCGGGGCAGATCATCGGCGGGCCGGTGGGCGGCGCGATCGGTGCAGTCATCGGCCAACAGATCGACGGCCGGCTGTTCGCCCCCAAGGCGCGGCATGGGCCGAGGCTCGGCGACCTTGCGGTGCAGACATCGAGCTACGGCACTCAGATCGCGAAGATCTTCGGCACGATGCGGGTGGCGGGAACGGTGATCTGGTCGACCGACCTGCAGGAGCGGAAGGAAAAAAGCGGCGGCGGCAAGGGACAGCCGAAGACGGTGAATTACAGCTACAGCGCGAGCTTTGCGGTGGCCTTGTCCGCCCGGCGGGTGCGCGAGGTGCGGCGAATCTGGGCGGACGGCAAGCTGCTGCGCGGCGCGGCGGGCGACGACAAGAGCGAGATGGGAGCGTTTCGGCTTCATCCGGGGAGCGAGGACCAGGCGCCCGATCCGCTGATCGCGGCACGCGAAGGGCCCGGGGGAACGCCCGCTTACCGGGGCATCGCTTATGGGGTATTCGAGGATCTTGAGCTTGCGGATTTCGGCAACCGGATTCCGTCGTTGAGCTTCGAGATCCTGGCCGAGGAGGATGCGAGCCTGCTGACCATCGCCGAGGCTTTGAGCGGCGGTGAGGTGACGGCGGACGTCTCCGGGCCGTTGATCGGCTATGCGGCCAGCGGCGACAGCGTGCGAAGCGCGATCGAGGCGCTTGGCGATGTGCTGCCGTTGCGCCTGGCCGATACGGGCGAGCGGCTGCGGCTGATTGAGGACGCCGGCGAGGCAGTGCTGTTGCCGGCTGGGGGCGACGCCTTCGGGCCGGATAATGCGGGCGGGCGGATGGAAGTTGAGCGCGGCGCTGCGAGCGCGGTGGCGACGGAGGTAAGCGTCGCCTTTTATGATCCGGCGCGCGATTTTCAGACGGGGCTGCAGCGGGCCTCGGCGGGGGAGGCGGGGCTCAAGGCCGAGCGGCGCGTGCTTCCGGCCGCGGTGGCGGCGGAGGCGGCCAAGGCATCGGCCGAGCGAAGGCTGGCCGAAGCGTGGGCGGCGCGGCGGCAGATAAGGGCGCATCACGGCTGGGCGCTGGCCGGTCTGCGGCCGGGCGGAACGGTGCGGGTGCCGGGGTATCCCGGCCGGTGGCGGCTGACCCGTTGGTCGCTTGAGAAGATGGTGGTGACCCTGGGGCTCACCGGCAGTCCGGCGGCGCTGCCGGCGGCCGCCGCTGCGACGCCCGGGCGGCCGGTGGCGCAAGGGGATCTGGTTCATGGGCCGACCACCGCGTGGCTGCTCGATCTGCCCTTGACGGAGAATGGAGAGCTTGCGCTTCGCCCGCGGCTGCTTGCGGCGGCCGCGGGCGAGCAGGCGGGGTGGCGGAGCGCGGCCTTGTCGGTGAGCTTCGATGGCGGAACCACCTGGCAAGGGGCGGGCGGCACCGCTTCGGCGGCGGTGATGGGCACGCTCCTCGCTCCGGCGGCGGCTCGGGGCTCGGCGCTGATCGATCTCCACACCGAGCTGCTTGTCGAGTTGCTGCACGAGGGCATGTGGCTGGAAAGCCGGAACGATGCGGCGCTTGCCGGCGGCGCGAATTTGGCGGCGCTCGGCGGCGAGCTCCTGCAGTTTGGAATTGCCGAGCAGATCGGGCCCCGGCTGTTTCGCCTGTCGCGGCTGCTGCGCGGCCGGCGCGGGACGGAGTGGGCAGCGTCGCATGATGTGGGCGAGCGGTTCGTGCTGGTCGAGGCGGACAGCCTGGCGGCGGTGGAGGTGCCGGCGGCGGCGGTCGGCGGGCAGGCGCGGCTGCTTGCCGCCGGGCTTGGCGACGGTGGTGACGGTGCGGAGGCGAGTGCCGCGGTGACGGGTGAGGCGCTGAGAGCGCCATCGCCGGTCCACCTGCGCGCCGAGCGAGGCGCAAGCGGCGACCTCCTGCTGTCCTGGGTGCGGCGGAGCCGGAGTGGCTGGACCTGGCCGAGCGGGGCCGACACGCCGTTGGGCGAAGAAAAGGAAGCCTATCGGGTGACGCTCGCTGGCGCGTTCGGGGTGCGGAGCGCCGAGGTTACCGAAGCTGCCTTTGCGTATCCGGCGGCGCTGCAGGCGGCGGACGGAGCGGCCGGGGAGATCGGTGTGGAGGTGGTTCAGCTCGGCACTCATGCGCCGTCGCGGCCGGCTGCGCTGACGCTGAATTTGGGAGGAGAATGAACCATGGACGAGACCAGCCCGCGCTTTGCGCTGCCCTTCATTCTGCCCGGGCAGGCGCAGAAGGAGCATTTCCACAACGAGGCGCTGCTGCGCATCGACGCGATTCTAAGCGCGGCTGCGGAATCGGTGGAGGCCGAGCCGCCGGCCGAGCCGGTGCCTGGCGCGACGTGGATCGTCGCGCCCGGCGCGACCGGCGCCTGGAGTGGCCGCGGCGACCAGCTTGCCGTCGCGACTCAGAGCGGCTGGCGATTCATCGCGCCCGCGGACGGGTTCAAGGTGTGGAACAAGGCCGCGGCGGCGGAGTGGCGCTGGGCCGACGGGGCCTGGGGGGCGGCGGCGCTTGGAGGTTCCGCGCTTTTCATTGGCGGGCAAAAGGTGGTCGGAGAACGCGCCCCCGCAGTGCCAAGTCCTTCTGGCGGCACGATAATCGATGCGGAGGCACGGGCGGCCCTGGACCAGATCATTGTTGCATTGATGTCACACGGACTAATCGAATGAGACGCCTTGTTGCTGAGGCGCAACCAACCCGTCAAAGAGGGGTTGAGGGGCCGTCTGACGAAGGCCTCCGGACTTGGTACACCATTACCTGAGGCATTTCGGCAACATCAGCAGGTCTAAGCGCGCTTGCGCGGAAACCTCGCTTACCGTAATGAGTTCAGGTCGTTCCTGTTGGGACGGAAAAGAAAGGGGAATTTTTATGCGGAAGCTTGCCATCGCATTGGCGCTTTCATCCACCTTGCTCGCAACTCCGGCCTTTGCGCGCGATGGCGCCTGGTACGTTGGCGGCGAATTCGGTGCGATGATCGTTGAAGATCAGGACGTCGATGTTGGGACGCGTCAAAGCGCCGTTCAGCTCGACCATGAATATGGTTATGACGGCGGTGTGTTCGTCGGCTACGATCTCGGCGCGTTCCGCGTTGAGGGCGAAGTCTCGTACAAGAAGGCCGACGTCGAGTCCTTCCAGACCCTGATCGCCCTTCCGGGCGAGAATTCGGGTACCTTCCCCCCCGGTCGCGATTTTGCCGGCGGCAGCACCAGCTCGCTCAGCTTCATGCTGAACGGCATGCTCGACTTCGGCGACGACGACGGCCTTTCCGGCTTCGTCGGCGGCGGTGCCGGTATGGCCCGCGTCAAGGCGCGCAACCAGCGCGTCTTCTCCAACTCGGCGCCCTTCTTCGACGACAGCGACTCGCGTTTCGCGTGGCAGGTCATCGCCGGCGTTCGCCAGGCAATCTCCGACAACATCGACGTGACGGTGAAGTATCGCTTCTTCAACGTCGACGACGTCCGGATGGTGGCCTTCAACGGTGGCGATACCAACACCCGCTTCCGCACTCACAGCCTTCTCGGCGGCCTGACCTTCAACTTCGGCGGTGACGTGGTTGAGGAACCGGTGGCTCCGCCTCCGGTGATCGAGACTCCTGCTCCGCCGCCGCCGCCGGTTGAGGTTGTTACGCCGACGCCGCCGCCGTGCGTTGCCGGTCCGTTCATGGTCTTCTTCGACTGGGATCGTTCCGACATCACCTCGCAGGCTTCGGCGATCCTCGACAACGCAGCGTCTGCTTACCAGACCTGCGGTCAGGCTCAGGTCATGCTTGCCGGTCACGCCGACCGTTCGGGTTCCGACCAGTACAACGTCGGCCTTTCGCAGCGTCGCGCTGCCGCCGTCCGGACCTACCTGGCCGGCCGTGGCATCCCCGACGGTGTGATGACCACCGAAGCGTTCGGTGAAAGCCGTCCGCTGGTTGAGACCGCCGATGGCGTCCGCGAGCCGCAGAACCGGCGCGTGGAAATCAGCTACGGTCCCGGCTCCGGCTGGTAAGTGGGTTGCCCGCTCCGGCGGGCTCCACCGATCGAACAAGAGGAGCCGGTCCTTCGGGACCGGCTCTTTCTTTTTGGGCCCAAAGGCTTCTCCTTGGGCGCACGACCTTCTTTTTGGGCGAAGGACTGGGGCCGGAACCGTCGCACGGCGGGACAGCGACGGGCGGCCCCCAATATTCGCTGTCGCCCACCTCGCCGCTGCGATAAGCCGCCGCCTCCTTGCCCGTGCTCGTGGAGTAAAGATGCGCATTGCGATGATCGGGACCGGCTATGTCGGTCTTGTTTCCGGAGCCTGTTTTTCAGATTTCGGCCACGACGTGACCTGCGTCGACAAGGACGAAGGCAAGATCGGTGCGCTGAAGCGCGGCGTGATGCCGATCTTTGAGCCTGGGCTGGACCAGCTCGTCGAGCGCAATGTGCGGGGCGGGCGGCTCTCTTTCACCACCGATCTGAAGCAAGGCGTGGATGGGGCGGAGGCGATCTTCATCGCGGTCGGCACGCCGTCCCGGCGCGGCGACGGCCATGCGGACCTGAGCTACGTCTTCGGCGCGGCGCGGGAGATCGCGGAGGCGTTGACCGGCCCTGCGGCAATCGTCACCAAATCAACGGTGCCGGTGGGCACGGGCGACGAGGTCGAGCGAATATTGCGCGAGGTGAAGCCGGACGCCCGGGCCTGGGTGGTCTCCAACCCCGAATTCCTTCGCGAAGGCGCGGCAATCGAGGACTTCAAGCGGCCGGACCGAATCGTGGTCGGCACGGAAGACGAGGACGCCGCGGAGATCCTGCGCGAGGTGTACCGCCCGCTGTATCTCAACAAGGCGCCGCTTCTGTTCACCAGCCGGCGGACGGCCGAGCTGATCAAATATGCCGCCAACGCCTTCCTTGCGACCAAGATCACCTTCATCAACGAGATCGCCGACCTGTGCGAGATCGTCGGCGCCGACGTGCAGGACGTTTCGCGCGGCATCGGGCTCGACAACCGGATTGGCGGCAAGTTCCTGCATGCGGGGCCGGGCTATGGCGGCTCCTGCTTCCCCAAGGATACGCTGGCGCTCCTCAAGACCGCCGAGGATCATGGCGCGCCGCTGCGGGTGGTTGAGTCGGTCGCAAAGTCCAATGAAGCGCGCAAGCGGGCGATGGGACGCAAGATCATCGCGGCGCTGGGCGGCGAAGCGCGGGGCAAGACCGTGGCGCTGCTCGGCCTGACCTTCAAGCCGAACACGGACGACATGCGCGATGCGCCGTCTCTGTCGATCGTCCAGGCGCTGCAGGACGCTGGGGCCCTGGTGCGCGGCTACGATCCCGAAGGCACGGAGCAGGCGCGGCCGCTGATGCCCAACGTGGAGTTCTTCGACGGTGCTTACAAAGCGGCCGATGGGGCTGACGCGGTGGTGCTGGTGACGGAATGGGACGTGCTTCGCGCGCTCGATCTGCCGCGGCTGGCGCGGACCATGGCCCAGCCGGTGTTCGTCGATCTGCGCAACGTCTACCCGCCCGACGAGGTCGCGGAATCCGGGCTTCGCGGCTATTCGGTCGGGCGACCGGCGAAGGCCTGATTTGCAAGCCTGAAACCGTTGCGGCGGCGGCTCGTTCAGGTGAGCGAGCAAGGAGAACGAAATGATGCGGATGAAGTTGTGCGCGGCAGCCGGGATGGCTTTGCTGGCAAGCGCCTGTGCGAACCAGCGCGATGAGGAAGGCCCGCTTGCCGGTGTGCCGCTTGGACCGGCGGCGGCGGCGGCAGAGATCCAGGACGCCGCCGGGCGCGTGGTGGCGCGGGCGACGGCGGAAGAAGCGGGCGAGGGCGTTCGCTTGCGGATCGAGGCTGAAGGCATGGCGCCCGGTGCTTATGGGGCGCACGTTCACATGACCGGGCGCTGCGACGCACCGGGCTTCACCACGGCGGGCGGCCACTGGAATCCGACCGGCCAGCAGCACGGCAAGGACAATCCGGCCGGCATGCACAAGGGCGATCTGCCCAACCTGCTGGTCGGCACCGACGGGCGCGGCAGCTTTGAATATACCGTGCTGGGCGCCGCGATCGGCGGCGGCGGATCGACAGCGATGCTCGACGCCGACGGCGCGGCGGTGGTGATCCATCAGCGGGCCGACGACTACCGCACCGATCCATCGGGCAATTCGGGCGACCGCATCGCCTGCGGCGTGCTGCGCTGATCGGTTAGATCGGCTCGCCGACGGCGCGGGCGCGGTCCAATTTGGTGGCTTCGAGATCTGCGAGGCGGCGGCCGCCATACCAGAGGCCGAGAAGGGTGAGTGGCGGCATCAGGTAAAGCGCCGCGATGCCGAGCTGAAGATCCGCGGTCAGCACGGACACCTTGCCGGCGAAGTAGGGGCCAAGCGCGAGGCCGACCATGGTGGTGCCGAGGATGTAGGTCGCGCCGGCGGTGCCGCGCATGCGGGGCAAGACGAGGTCCTGCAGAGTCGCCACCGCCGCGCCGACCCATGCCGACGAGAACATGTTGGCGAGAGGGAAGACGAGGTAGAATGCGAAGAGGCTGTCCGTGGTCAGCAGGAAGGCGATGATCGGGATGGGCACGAGAACCGAAATCATGTTGACGTAAATGCGCCCTCTCGGGTTTCGCTCACGCCAACGGTCAGAAAGGTAGCCGCCGAGAATCACGCCGACGGCCGCGGAGAATGCGCCGCCCCAACCGACGATGATGCCGACTTCCTCCTTGGCGGTTATGCCGCTCAGGAAGGCGGACGGCCCGGCCGGGCCCGCGTAGAAGGTCTGTTCGACGAAATAGGGAATCCAGAAGCTCGTCGCATAGGTGACGAAGGAGATACTGCCGAACGCCATGGCAAGGACCACCACGGCGGGCGATCCCCAGATCAGGGTGTAGGCCGCCGGATCGCGGTGCTTGAGGGATTGAATCCAGGAGATGATCGCGTAGACGCCGAGGCCGTATGCGAGCCATTGCGGCAGATCGCCGGTTAGCCAGATGAGCGCGGTGGCGCCGATCGCCACGGCGGCGAGGACCACCAGGTTGCGGGCGAGTTCGCCGGGGTAGCGGGCGACGCTGAACAGGGTGAGCGGTGGCAGGATGGCCATCAGCTCGCGGCCGAACTCGGACCATGCGTTGGGCCGGACGATCGGCTGGGGGAGGTTGTCGGAGGCTCCGCGCTGCGGCTCGCGCAGGGAGAGGACCCAAAGCGCCAGAAGGAGACCCGGAAGGCCGACGGCGATAAAGGCGGCCTGCCAGCCGGCAAGGCCAAGCGGGGCCGCGGCGGCGTCTGGGTAGGCGGCGTTCCAGCGGCTGACCACGAAGCCGCCGATCGGAAGGCTGAGCCCGCCGCCGATGTAGAGGCCGCTGGAGTAGATCGAGAGGGCAGTGGCGCGGCGTTCCTTGGGGAAATAATCGGAGATCATCGAATATGCGGCGGGGGACGCGCTCGCCTCGCCGATGCCGACGCCGATTCGGGCTGCGGCGAGCATAGCGAAGCTGCTCGACAGGCCGGAAAAGGCCGTCATCGTGGACCAGAGGGCCAGGCCCATTGCCATCAGCCGGCCGCGATACCAGCTGTCGGCCAGGCGCCCGAGCGGGATGCCGAAGAGTGCGTAGAAGACGGCGAAAGCGGTGCCGTAGAGGAAGCCGATCTGCGCGTCCGAGACATGGAGATCGCGCTTGATGTCGCCAACGAGGATCGAGAGGATCTGACGGTCGATGAAGTTCAGGGCGTAGACGACGACGAAGACGAAGAGGGCGTACCAGGCGTAGGCTCCGATGCGCGATGGTGGACGGGCGTCTTCAGGGAACGGGGTCGCCATGGAGCCTCTCTCTTTCTTATGCTTTGGCCTATGGCTAGCAGAGCGTTCGGCTTTGGCAACAGAAGGCACTCGATGACCGCGATCCTGTTCGTCTGCCTTGGCAACATCTGCCGGTCGCCGCTGGCCGAGGCGGCATTCCGCAAGGAGGCCGAGCGGCTGGGCTTGGATGTGGAGATCGACAGCGCCGGGACGGGCGACTGGCACGTCGGCCGCGCGCCCGATTCGAGGGCGCAGGCCGTGGCGGCAAGGAACGGCGTCGATATTTCGCACCTGCGCGCGCGGCAGGTGACGGAGGAGGACTTCCGGCGGTTCGATCATGTGGTTGCGCTGGACGCGAAGAACCTCGCCAATTTGCGGGCGCTGCGGCCGGCGGATGGGACGGCGCGGCTCTCCCTGCTGCTCGATCATGTGCCGGACCGGAATGGCGAGGCCGTTGCCGACCCTTATCATGGCGAGGATGCCGCGTTCGACATGACCTGGCGGCACGTTACGGAAGGCGCACGCGCGCTTGCACGGCGATTGGCGGAAGGGGCGTGACGGCGTTCGCGGAAAAGGTCGCCGCGGCCGCGCACGTACCGGCCGAGCGGCTCGAGCGGCTTTCCGGAGGCGACCTGTCGGAAGTGCTGCTGGTGCGGCGGCCGGACGGGCGGCTGAGCGTCGCCAAGGGCGGCGGCTCCGCGGTGGCGACGGAAGCGGCGATGCTGCGCGCGCTGGCCGATGGCGACGTGCCGGTGCCGCTGGTCGAGGGGGAACTCGATGGCGTGCTGCTGCTCGAGCATGTTCCGAACGACGCCGTATTCAGCGAGCGCGCCTGGGGCGCAATCGGGGCGGCTTTGCGCGGGCTGCACGCGCGCACCGACGAGAGCTATGGCTGGCCGGTGGATTACCAGCTCGGCACCGTGATGCTGGAGAATCGGGAACGGCGCGACTGGCCGGGCTTCTGGGGCGAGCAGCGCCTGCTTTCCACTGCCGCCATTCTCGATCGGCCGTGGCGGGAGCGGGTGGCGGCGCTTGCCGGGCGATTGGGCGACCTGCTTCCGGATTCGCCGCGGCCGAGCCTGCTGCACGGCGATCTGTGGACCGGCAACATTCTGGTGCGGGAAGGCAGCCTTGCCGCGTTGATCGACCCGGCCTGCTACCATGGCCACAGCGAAGTGGATTTGGCGATGCTGACTTTGTTCGACTCGCCCGGCGCAAGCTTCTGGGACAATTACGGGGCACCCGAACCCGGCTGGGAAGAGCGCCGCGCCGCCTACCAGCTTTTCCCGGCGCTCGTTCACCTGAGGCTGTTCGGCGCCACCTATGCCGGCATGGCCGACCGGCTGCTGTCCGCGCTTGGCGCGTGAGCGTTGACTCTTGTCCGTTGTTTCGGTAGTTGCCTAAACAACGAAAGAGCTGGGCATGAACGTGGTCTTTGAAGCTTTGGCGCACCCGACACGGCGCGCGATCCTGGAGAAGCTGAAGAGCGGATCGAGGACGGCGGGCGAACTCGCGGAGGCTTTCAAGGTGTCGAAGCCGACCATGTCCGGCCACTTTGCAAAGCTCAAGGAAGCGGGGCTGATCCACGCCGATCAGCAGGGAACGACGATCTTCTACAGCATCAACCTGTCGGTGCTGGAGGAGGTGGTGATGGGGTTCATGGGCCGGATCAACCCGGCGTCGGGCGGCAAGGGAGAAAGAGAATGACCCGGAGGCATGTCGGACTGGCGGCGATCCTGATGACCGTGGCGATGACCGGCATCGGCATCGCGGCGGCGCTGTCCTTGCCGGCGGACATCCAGATTCCCATTCACTGGGGCCTGGACGGGCAGGCGAACGGCTTTGCCGGCAAGTGGATTGGCCTGCTCATGCCCGCGGCGCTGATCGCCTTCACGTCCATTCTGTTCCGCTCCCTCCCCGCGCTGGAGCCGCGCAAGGAGGGGCTGGAGCGCAGCGAGGGGCTGTATCTTTGGGCGTGGATCGGGCTCCTCGTGCTCAGCGTAGCGCTTGAACTCGTCGCACTCTCGAGCGCGTTCGGCTGGGGCCTGCCAGTCAACCGTATCCTCTTCGGCGCGGTGGGCGCGATGCTGGTGATGATCGGCAACCACCTCGGCAAGTCGCGCAGCATGTACCTGATCGGCCTGCGCACCCCCTGGACCCTGGCCAGCGAGGAGGTGTGGATTCGTACGCACCGGCTTGGCGGCAAGATGATGGCGGCCGGCGGCGTAGCGATCGTTTTGGCCGCCGTGCTGCCGTTGCGCGGGGAGTTTCTCGGCCTGCTCGTGCTCGGCGTGATCGCAGCCGTGGTCGGGGTGCCGACGGTCTATTCCTACTGGCTGTGGCGGCGGGAGCAGAACGGTTAGGCGAGCGGGTAACTGGCCACGCAGGTGTGAACGGCACCGCCGGGGGTCAGGCGACTCTCGTAGAGGCGGAAATGATCGACCGCGAAGGGCGGGCTGGTCACGGCCTGCGCGCCGAGGAACGGCTGGAGCGGCCCGCCTTCGCCCCGGCTGAAGCGCGCAAGGGTGATGTGCGGGTGAAAGGCGCGCCGTTCCGGCTCAAGGCCGGCGCGGGCGAGGGCGTGATCGATCTTCTTGTGCAGCGCCTTTACCGGTTCGTGCGGGGCGACGCCGGCCCACAGCGCCGTCGGCTGGCCGCGGCGGTCGAAGGCGCCGGTGCCGGCCAGGGCAAGATCGAAGCGCGGGTGAACCACCGACTGGAGCGCGGCATCGACGTCGTCCGCGACCCGCCCGTCGACTTCGCCGATGAAGCGCAGGGTGAGGTGAAGCTGGCCTTCATCCTGCCAGCGGGCGCCCGCGATGCCGCCCATCAGGTCGAGAAGCTGGCCACGGACCGGCTCGGGTGGGCGGATGGCGACGAACAAGCGGTGCATAGCAGGAGCCGCCTAGCCCAGGCCGCGCCCGCCGCGATACCGGTTTTCCTTGAACCGGAGCGCCATCCGCACGATATTGGGAGCCAGCGGCGCTCTTATGCGCCGTCAAAGGAGAGATACGAAATGGCTAACGGATTTGACCCGCGCGGCACCGCAGCGCCTTACACGGCCGCTCCGGCCGGGGAGAGCGTCGCTTATGACGCGGGCCTGCGGTCCTACATGCTGTCCGTCTACAATTATATGACATCGGGCGTGCTGCTCACCGGCGTTGTCGCCCTGTTGTTCTCGCGCGGCGGTCTTGAGTCACCCGCGGCGCAGGTGTTCATGAACGGCGGCATCCTTCGCTGGGTGCTCCTGCTGTCGCCGCTGGCGATCGTGATGGTGATGAGCTTCGGCATCAACAAGCTCTCCACCGGCACGGCGCAGCTGCTCTACTGGGCCTATGCGACGTTGATGGGCCTGTCGCTGTCGACGATCTTTCTGGTTTACACCGAAGGCTCGATCGCAACGACCTTCTTCGCAACCGCAGCGGCCTTCGCCAGCCTCAGCCTCTACGGCTATACGACCAAGAAGGACCTGTCGGGCCTCGGCACCTTCCTGATCATGGGTCTGGTCGGCCTGGTCGTTGCTATGGTGATCAACATCTTCCTGCAGTCGTCTGCGCTCAACCTGGCGATCAGCGCGATCGGCGTGCTGATCTTCGCCGGCCTCACCGCCTACGACACGCAGAAGATCAAGAGCATGTACTTCTACGTGCAGGGCACGGACATGGTGGGCAAGTCGGCGATCATGGGCGCGCTGACGCTCTACCTCGACTTCATCAACCTGTTCCTGTTTCTGCTGCGCTTCATGGGCAATCGCGACTAAGCGCCGCGAAGGTACAGCCGTTAAAAATGGAGAGGGCCCGGCGGCGACGCCGGGCCCTTTGATGTTCGGCAGGTGTCGTGGTGGGCGCGTCAGCCTTCGCCCTGAGCAGCCGCCGCGAGCGCATCGTCCAGTTCGGCGGCGCGCGCGAAGGCGGGCCTTGCCGTGGCCCGGCCGACGTAGGTGACGAAAGCATCGCGCTTTTCGAGGATGTCGAATTGCATGCCGAAACTGAGCTGCGACGCGACGTAGAGATCCGCGGCGGTGAATTGCTCTCCGCACAGCCAGCCGCCTCCTTCGACCGCGCGCTCGAGCGCGCCGAGCACTTCCTCATAGCTGCCATAACCGGCCATCGTCTTCTTGTCGGCGGGGGCGAGTAGGCCGAGCGCCTTGCCGGTGATCACCGCCTCGACAGGGCCGGCGGCGAAGAACATCCAGCGGTAATATGGCCCGCGGCTGGCATTGCCCGGCGGCGGCGCGAGACCGGCATCGGGGAAAGCGTCGGCAAGATAAGCGCAGATCGCGGCAGCCTCGGTGACCACGGTCTCGCCGTGCCTGATCGCCGGCACCTTGCCCATCGGGTTCACCGCCAGATATTCCGGCGCCTTCATGGTGGTGCCGTAGTCCAGCATCACCGTGTCGTACGCGCAGCCGGCTTCTTCCAGCATCCAGCGCGCGATTCGCCCGCGAGAGCGTGGGTTGGTGTAGAATGTGAGCGGTTCGGACATGGCTGGTCTCCCTGTGACTGCCTCCTTGTAGAGAAAGCCAAGGGCGGAAAACAGATGAGCCGGCCGGACGTCGGTCCGACCGGCCCACCGGCTCGATCATAGCGGTCCGTGGATCAGGCCTGCTTCTCTTCCTCGCCGCGCTCGCCGCGCTCGCCTTCGGGCTCGACCTTCTTGCCCTTTTTCTTGGAGGGCTTGGGCGGGGCGGCGGTGGTCTCGAAGGAAGGCGCGTTGTCCTTGATCGTCACCTTGACCTCGCCGCCGTGGATGAGCTTGCCGAAGAGCAGTTCCTCGGCGAGCGGCTGCTTGATCTTCTCCTGAACCAGGCGGCCCATCGGACGCGCGCCGTAGAGCTTGTCGTAGCCGCGGGTGGTGAGCCACTTGCGCGACTCCTCGTCGAGATGGATGTGGACGTTGCGGTCGGCCAGCTGAAGTTCGAGCTGGAGGATGAACTTGTCCACCACCCGCGCAACCACTTCGGGCGGGAGGTAGCCGAACGGCACCACCGCATCGAGGCGGTTGCGGAATTCCGGCGTGAACATCCGCTTGATCGCTTCCTCATCCTCGCCCTCGCGGGACGTGTCGCCGAAGCCGACCCCCTCGCGCGCCATGTCGCTGGCACCCGCATTGGTGGTCATGATCAGGATGATGTTGCGGAAATCGACCGTCTTGCCGTGGTGATCGGTGAGCTTGCCGTTGTCCATCACCTGCAGGAGGATGTTGAACAGGTCCGGATGCGCTTTCTCGATCTCGTCGAGGAGCAGCACCGAGTGCGGATGCTGATCAACCGCGTCGGTCAACAGGCCGCCCTGATCGTAGCCGACATAGCCCGGAGGCGCGCCGATCAGTCGGCTGACCGAGTGGCGCTCCATATATTCGGACATGTCGAAGCGCTGCAGCGGGATACCCATGATGGTGGCGAGCTGGCGCGCGACCTCCGTCTTCCCGACGCCGGTGGGGCCGGAGAAGAGATAGTTGCCGATCGGCTTGTCCGGATCGCGAAGCCCGGCGCGGCTGAGCTTGATCGCCGAGGACAGAACGGAGATCGCGGCGTCCTGGCCGAACACGACGCGCTTCAGGTCGCGGTCGAGATGCTCCAGCGTCTTCTTGTCGTCGCTTGACACGCTCTTCGGCGGGATGCGCGCCATGGTGGCGATCACTGCCTCAATCTCCTTGGTGGTGATCGTCTTCTTGCGCTTGTTGGGGGGCACCAGCATCTGCATCGCGCCGACTTCGTCGATCACGTCGATCGCCTTGTCCGGCAGTTTGCGGTCGTTGATGTAGCGCGCCGACAACTCCACCGCCGCCTTGATCGCGTCCGGAGTGTAGCGCACCGAATGGTGCTCCTCGAACGCCGAGCGCAGGCCGGTGACGATCTTGATCGTGTCCTCGACGGTGGGCTCGTTGACGTCGATCTTCTGGAAGCGCCGGAGCAAAGCCCGGTCCTTCTCGAAGTGGTTGCGGAACTCCTTGTAGGTG